>JGI24159J19872_10014025_pt1 | contig 10384 bp, 2 predicted proteins | sample Ectturendosymbi4_FD_19872 | JGI IMG/M metagenome (IMG submission 19872) | reverse complement strand
TGCAGAAGTGAAGTTTAATTACAGATTCCCAATCTTGTTTCTACAGGTGTTTTGAAAGCACCACTAATCACTCTTTGCTTTATCCTTACAGTTGATTTACAAATTAATATACTTAATTTGTTTTTGGACACGATACTGTAGTTCAGCCTGCTTGCACTAATATCGTATTTGGATACAAACAAGCACAGTAATATAGTAGGACATATCAATCGGGTTTTATCAGAGCTGTCAGTTGGAGTGCACAAAATGCTGATCACATTGGTCGCACGTGCATATCACTCTTATAGTAGAACACATCAATTTTCATGCATTATATAAGAAGTGTGGGTAAAAGAGTTATTTCATGTCTTGTTCATGTTGCTTAACGTTACAAAGACGATAAATATTTTTCTTGCACATTTCCGTTTTTTGAAAAAGCTCCAAATCTTTTTAATGCTACTGGGCATCACGCATGCAACCCCACACCTACCAATATATCCATTAATATCTTCTTACAAGCAGCAAAAGACGTTTGGCCAAAAATTAGCGTAGGCTACTTCACAAAATGATTTCAATCACGGAAAATTTCAATAAAAAGCCAAACATCCTAAAAAGAGGCCAGAAAAAGGCCAAACCGATTGTTCAAAGGTTAGAAAAATGCCAAACTTTATTTGCAGTATTGCCATTCTTTTGTCACAAGGAAAGATTTTAAGTTACAAGGATAAAAAAATGCTTCGAAATTATGGTATGATTAACTCTTGCTTGGCATTGTACGGGAGGTACATTGGCATTGTACATAATTGCACTTTAGTGCAAATACTAAAGTTCCCCTTCGCATATACTTGTGTCTCATTGTTTCCAACTGTACTGAAGAGCGGTCTTTTTCTAAGTTGTGTAGAATTCAGAATTTTCTTCGAAGTTCAATTGTGCAAGAAACACTAAGCATGCTGTCTCTAATTAGCACGGAGCATGATATTCTTAAAGATACGGATCTGGAGACAATCATCAACGATTTCGCGTGCAAAAAAATGCGGCGTCATCAAACTTTTAATGCATAAGCACTTTTCTTTCAAAGTGCTCCCTAACTTCACTGATGTCTAGTGCTTCATGTTTCAATTTGGGGATCGACGCTTTCTCTGGGGTGCTAAGTGGTGATGGCACCGAATTTGGGGCCCCTTGTGACAACGTGGGCCCCCAATTAGGGGGTATGAAGTGCGGCTGATACGCTTCTGCCTTGAGGTTTGTGGTGCATGTGGAACTTTGTCAACTGTTACGACACAAGACTGAAAAAAGTTTTGAGTCCTAGCCTATGCTAGAATTTTTAGGCTATGACTTGGTTAGGCTCTGACTCAGTAGTGTACAGGAGCCGGGGTGTAGGAGTGGACTCCGGCCGGAACCTTGATGAATTTCGAAAGTAGGAGTGGAGCCGGAGCTGATTTTTTCACGAAAAGCCGGAAACGGAGTTGAGCCGGAGTAATTTTTTGAACATTTTTTAGTAGATTATAGGATTCAATTTTGAGTTTAAGCAGGAGTCGGAGTGCAAAACTTACAAATGTTTGGGAGTCGGAGCGGAGTGCATTCAACGAAAGCAGGAGTGGAGTCGGAGTCAAAAATTACACCACCGGGCTATGTGAATGCTGCAACGCCTGTTATCTGTGTAGATAATATTTTGATGAATTTGGCATTCAAATTAGCTCGGCATAAATCTAATAAATTAGTTTGATCTAAAAATCGTCCTTAAAAGGGTCCCTTTGGGGAGGAGTGCAGGAATGGATTTTGCCTATGGGACCCACCGGCAATTTTAAGATGTATGTTTCCAAGTAGTCTACAGTCGGCAGGATCTCAACTAGGAGGGCGCAGGTGGGGCGAAGCCCCCCTAGAAAAATTTTCGCCCCCCTGGAAAAATGTGTTGGACATAGTTTGAAACCATTGAACATAGTTCGAAAATTTTGGGCCCCTCTCAGAAAACTCTTCGCTCCTCCTGGTGTCCCAAGCTGATTACGGGCCTGACAATCGGTAGGCAATTTTGCAAAAAAGTCGTGCCACGTTTGGTATTGCACAGGATAACGCCATAACATAAGCTATGACGGGGCGCTGAAAATGGATCTTGCCTGTGGCTAGGGCGCTGGAATGGTTTGCGCCGGCCCTGTATATGTATAGCCTATTGTGTATATCTATGGTTGAAAATGTGTGGACACACCTGCTACGTCTTTTCTAATTGCATAGCCTACCTTGTTTTTTCATTTGGCAAGAGAAAACAACTTTTTGTGATTTTTATTCTGTAGAAGCAATGAAAGTTTTATAGCTTTACTTGGTATAACTTTTCTCAACCATATTATCTTTTGCGAGGGCTGCAGCTCCATGCAGTAGATCTTGGAGTACCTCGTGGTTTTCAGCAACCTCTGATAGTTATGCAGACTCCAAGCACAGCGAGGCACAACCAATCCTGGTCAGAAAAGTACCACTTGGTGCTTGGTTGACCCCTCAAGTGCAACACTTCGGTGCAAATTAATTTTAATTACGAAATTCAGTGACAGTTCAATATTAATCTCGGTGCAAAACGAGTTTGAAATACCTTAGTAACTGAAATGCCTCGAACTGTTTTGAGCAACTTTATTTAGGTTTTTATGCTGGCCTAAAAATTGATATAGTCCTGCATTAAACCATTTGCTAGGATCCTAACTTCTCTGAAGACAGCTGCTTAAGATACCGGTGTTGCGAATGCAAGACTGGCGTTGCGACCTGCTTTGACGCGTCACGATATTGAAGATTGCAGGTGGCGAGCCCATTATCTTGAGACATGCGTTGTATTATTTAGGCTTAACGTCGCGCGCGGGGTCTGAGGAAAGCACAAAATCAGTCAAGTCTTTTAATGCACCAGAAATGTATGCTAGGATCAATTTAACGCAATACAACTGCAGTTCTCTAGCATTCCAGGTCTGTATTTTTGACAAATCTTGGGTTTGGAACTTCAGGACTCGATGACATGTCAGCCAAAGTTAGTTTTAAAGTATGACACGCTTAGAACCCACAAACCTCTTACTATTTCTCCAGCCATTAAACCAATGAAAATTCATAGCACAATTAGTGCAAGACCGAGAGATTTCACAAATATCTGACGCAGATCAGAACTTTATGCTTTGACGAGGGCGTTGTCGTCGTTACGAATGTTTATATGACTTCAAAACCACTTGATTTGTATCTTGCATCACATAACGTGAGCGGCGTGATGTTTTCGTGACCTACGTCACCGCTTCAAATCATTAATCAGTTGCAGTTTCCTAGATAGTGTCAGTCATAGTCACTAGTTAGCGTATGTTAAAGCTTTCAGAAACAACAAGCTTTGAGGAGCACAAGCAGTAAGGAGCAGACCTGTATTACATAAAACAATAAACGTTTACAAACTTCAGCAGCTTCCTGGAGCATATAATGATACAAGGGCCACGATGCTGCTATAAAAAAGCACACTAAGTAGGTTTGAAATGAACGGTTGCAATTTTCAATTCAAATGCAGATGGAAGCAACAAAAGAACAATGTTTTCATTGTCGTGTGAGACTGGTTTTGAGGCAAAACTTGCTTTACCCTGCCTCTACAAGTTTAGTGGATCATTTTCTAGAGCTATATTTGGAAATTTATGGAGTAATTGCAGCGAGGAAGTTGCACGAGAATGTTATTCGCTGAGCATTTTATAAACAACAGCTGTAACGTTCCCAATTGGATTTTCATTGACTAAAATACCATAAAAAACGGAAGAAAAAACATAACATGACTAAAAGTAGATTTGAAGCGAAATGCTAACTGATTAAAAAAATTAACGTGATTAAAAAGTCCCAGTAGTTGAAAACACCACGACATGCATCAAAAGCAATCTTACTATTAATTTTTTGTAAAACTAAGATTACGTTGATAAACAACTTAGTAGATTGAGTGTTTAAAAAGGACTTGTTTTANGTTGCAATTTTTTCATNGGTGGTTGCGACTAAGTCAAATGAATTTAGCGCAATGCAGTGTTTTTATTATAAAATTATTCTTAGTTAAGTGCTGAATAATTAAGCTTGGTTTTGGCCTCATTTCTGCCGGATGTTTATTTTCTTTGTGACTAATTTTAACGTGACAGTTGTCTCTCCATTTTGTTTGTTGAACTTATTTGTATTTCTGGAAATCTGCGCATAGGAATGGTATAGAAAATAAATGCTTTACCACATCACCAGTTGCGCAATCAACAGTAGCAAAATCAGTGTGCACTGAGAAGAGCAAAACATAACTAGAAAGTTCAAATATGAAAAATATGAGTGCACTAATGCATTCCCACAGTAAAACTACGGTTTCTAAACGGTGAAGTAGTTTTTGTAATGCTCGTTAACTAAAATTCCAAATGATTCAACAGATGTTTTTGACTTCATGCTATGGGCTCGGTTGAAATTAATTGGGTGAAATTAATGTCAAAGAAAGAATATTAATTTGAAGGCAATGAAAAAATCGATCAATATTAACTGTTTCAAAATTGTAACTTAATTACGTGCACTACGAAAAGTTAATAGCAGCTTAAAATCTGTCCTCGTTTTGGAATTTTGTATTGATTCACGTTAAAAAACTTGGGAGTTTTGCAGTGACGTAAGGTTATTATGCCTTTTCTGCTAATGCATGACCTCTACTAGCAAAAAATTCATTTGTTGGCAAGGCAAGAGTTAAAAGGTGAAGCAGATAAGACGATCGTTGCCTTGCTTGAAAATAAAGTTGATAATATGCTAATGTTTAATGATTAAAAAAAGGCTCCCTCTGATATAGATGTAGGCTATGGTTGAAAAATTTTTGAAAATGTTGCTTAGGACAGGGACGTAACGAATGGGGCGCTAGGAAGGCACAATTTCCCGGGCACCAAATCAATGTAGGGGCGCCAAAAAGTCTCAACAATGTCACAAGTACTTTCTTCAATTCGGTATATTTGCTTCCGTAAAACCTCAGGTTAGAACATGGGGGCGCCATACTTGCTTTTTGTCCCGGGCGCCATCTAACCTCGTTACGCCTTGGTTTAGGAGCAATTGTTGACTCGATAAATTCGGGAATCTTGATGCTTATCGCATCAATTTCAAACTTTTGTTTTTCAGAAGCTAACATTTTCAATTTGTTAGACTCAATTGCCGTTTGATTTAATACTTGTCGCAGCTACGCATGAAAATATGGACTCTGACTTTTGGATTAAAAAACTAAATCTTTCTCAGCATCCCGCAGGTGGATTTTTTGGTGATATCTACAGAAGTAATGAAAAATGTACTGAATTACCCGAAAGATATGGCGAAAACGCAGAACGGTCATCTTGCTCAATTATTTACTCTTTGCTTAAAGTAAGTGCGTTGCTCATGTTTCCCTTCCAGGCTGTCAGGCAGCAGGGTGAATGACGAACGCAGATTTGCGCCAATATTCATCAGTAAATACCTGGGTCTCCTGTATTTTCTGCGGTTTGGCAAGCGCGAAGTTACTGCGGGCTTACTGAACAGCAGGGCTCCTGCAAAAGTCACACAAAAAACTTACTGGGAATTTTTTTAACCTGCTCAGGAAGTACCGTGAAAATATACGCTCAGACACGTTTCTTCGAAATTTATTGCTTTAATATTTTTTTTGTCCACACTTACTTGCGTGCTTGCAGAAGAAAATATTCAATATGTGACAGCTTATCTTTTCTTGTTTGACAGCATGAATCGCCAGAGTTTACAGATAAATGTGTCAGCGCTTTGTCAAACAGTTATTTGTTTATGAAACTGTGCGTGACACCTGTTCGGACTGATGAACCGTTCTTAGCAGTTGATCATTTCTGTGCTTCTTGCAGCAACGAAGAAACTACTTGTACCTATTTCTCTTAACATTTGTAGAAGCATTAAGACGCACAGAAAATCAAGAGACCTAGTTACTATTGTTCCTGACCTGTGCATAACACAACACTTCGCTGGGCGTGCCTTTCTTTGCTCAACTGTCTGAGAGACGTTTTTAATGCAGTTTTTATATATTCATATGCGAAATTAGTAGGCCTACTGTAATTCACAACCACTGCCTTACCACTCACAACTCGCAGTATATGGTGTTAGCACTTAGCAGCCACCGAAACATTAATGAATGGTTACAACAAAATTGCAAATGTAAGCAACGAAGAAACTTTATTTCTGAAGAGAGCGATTTCTCAAATTAACCCTCTGTAACCCATCAGCAAATTGTAAAATATGTCGTAACTATAGTGAGAGACGACTTCTACATTCATGGAAATACTGCTGCACCCATTCTTCTTGTCAAACGTTTTCAAATTTTGGAATAAATCATTGTGCACTATATTGGCGTTTGTCAAACAAGCTATCTCTCTGGATTGTGGTTGCTGATTAGATTTTACAGGAAACGTTACTGTCCATTTGAACCCCAGGAGTCCACAACGGTCATATGATCTTTGTCGTAAAATGTCACGTCTTAAATGTTACTGCAGTATGCTAGAGTAAAATCAACGTTTCACCTGATCTGCCTGCGCTCTTTTAACTCATGTGCTGAGTGGAGCTTGTACTATACCAACTACAGCACCCTTGCCGGTTATACTATGCCTGATTGGAACGACAAATCCGCTCGAGGATTTTTGTTGTTGCCATTTCAAACTGAACCGCTGGTTTATATAGTGAGAATAGCAAGTGGCACATTGCTTGTTAAAGCTGTAGTGAAAGCACTCACTTTCAACAACGTTTAGAGTGTGTTGGTGAAAAATTATGAGTGTGTTGATGATAATGCTGCTTTGAAAAGTGCAGGAGTTTATTTTGCAGCAGTAGCTGAAAAGCAGGCTCTTCAATCAAAAATTTTTGAAGCGGTAAAACCTCTGCTTTGTCTTAGTATTTAAGTCTTTTTGGCAAGAAGTACGAGCACAGCTATGGTACACATATTTTTGCTGGTTCATAAAAACCTTTCTTTCGTGGTTACCTACGTCAAACATATTAAGGGCTTTATTAGGCCCATCTGGTGTGCCTTTCACTTTAATTCGTGGAGTAGTTGATTTCTCAAGAATTCTGTGATGTTGATTGTAGGAATTCGACATAGTTCCATTTCACCGTTTGAAGTCAGATGAGATTATTACCTTTGTACAAGGCGATACGGCCAGCATGTACGTCATCGACAACGATACACAAGAAATGGAGGTGAAAACTCTTGGTACAAATGAAGACAATCAACTCGTTGTTGTGGTTCCTGCAGGTGGGCATAAATTTCGTTGTGCACTTGAAAAACATTTTTCTGAAAGTTCTGTTAGCGTGGTTAAAAGTGAAAAGGGTTTAGCTCTGTTAGCAAGTAAATCCATAAAAATACAGAGCAGGGGCGGACATATCAATACGCAGAAGCATAAAGCCATCGAATCTTTTCTGCATTTCAAGAAATGATATATTTTGCTGTAGGTTCAAAAAGTAGTCATTGAAACATGCGATTTCTATACCATTCCAAAAATAAATTCTGAAAAGTTTTCAACAAATGTTGAACATTGGCTGAAGTGTCAAACATCGGATTTGGAATAATTTAGTTATATGGCAAGGTTTCGGTTGGGTATCTTTTGGTCTTTCGATAAAAGAAATATTTGCTCTTAGTACCTTTGTTAAAAATCCTGAAGTGCTTGCAAGGTGACATTGGATGGAAATATAAGTATGACATGACTGGACGGGACAACTGGTTGGTTTGCTTTCCTACCTTTAGTAATTGCAATGCTGATGCTGAAAGCCTGAAAAGACTTCTTAAGCATTAGAAACAGATTGGTCAGGCAGAATACCAGCATTTGTGCGATCTTAATCGAGTGCCTGCTTTGTTTCAGAAGCGTGTTTCTCGCTAGCTGTTCTGCAAGTGGCGTCTATTGGGTTTTTATTCAAAATTTTGGTGATTTGAAAATCACTGATTCAGCAAACATTTTCTCCCAAGTATTAAGTGCAAGAAAATGACCTTTGTCTGGCATAGTGTCTGTGGAAAGGAATACTTTCACAGCTAAGAGTCAGACATTAAGATCTTAACAGAGTAAATGTTGAGCCTACTAGGAGGGCATCATCAACTCATATTCACATAGAATCAAGAATATTTTCTCTAGAAAAGCATTTGAAATTTTCTCACTTAAGCACGCAAGAGCACATTCACTCTCGGCCTCAAAACCAGTTCATTTTTACGGCATCGCAAGTCTTTCCTTATGCGTTCCTCAATTATCACAGTTTATGCGTAAGAAACAACATCATGAAAGATTGATAAATCGTTTTTGTGTGTTCGTGACTGATTAAAGCAAAAGTGTTCATTTTTAGGAAATTTCTTCGCAATAAAACTGGAAGATCCCCGCAAAGGCGCTTACTGCTTGACGACCGCAACCGTGACGCCTGGATTCGATATCATTGATTTTGAAGTGGCTGACCGTGCGAAGCTTTTAGCGCAGTATCCTGAGCATAGCGAACGTATTACTTCTTTAACGTTTTCCTGAAATTTTATCTATGCCGCCAGTTTCAAACAGTATAAGAATCAACAGTTGAAACGATACTATCATTTGCTCGTGAATAGGTAGGATTCATTTAGATTTTCAAACTTTCTTCTCCGATAGACTGTTGAAAAGCTTTGTGTGTTAACTCAATCAATCCTCCAAAACTTCGTAAAATTCCGCACTACTTATATCCATCTGTACGCTACAGCAATTGATCGTTTACTTATACAGTAAGTCTAATTGTGGGCTTGGGGCTAACTTTTCCACTGGATCACCTCATCCGTATTTTGTGTTACTATGCCCTTGTCTTGGAAACTGACAGTGACATTGCAGTAAAATTGAATTTTCGCGTTTCCCCTTTCACAGTTAGAATATATATTGACATGAATTGTAACTACGTGAACTTTTTGCTTTCCTAACAGACGTCTTTTCATGACTTTAACCGCTACTGCAGGTCTTCGTTAATGCACGTTACCTTGTAAGCATCCCTTTAGTGTAATAGTATTGCGAAGGACTCTGCTGTACAAGCCATATGTCGCGAAGAGGGCGTATGCTGTGTTCTAAAGAGAGAAAAGTTAAAGGTGAAATACATTTCTTGCAGGGAAATCAGATGATGGGTTGACATTTCTTCAACAGTTGAAAGTTAATAATTCCATGTCGCTTTACAACTCAAACAATACTCATGGGATTCACGAAAACAGAATGCATTTTAGCTGAAATAAACGCGCAATATCAGTAACATAAAACAGAGAGATATACAAATTTTCCCATTCCACTGCAATCGAATAGTACCCTTGAAAGAGTGGGAAGGAAAGGCTCCTTCCCTTGTCCAAGCCACGCGCTTACGGTTGACTTGGCTTGTGTCGCTGGTGAACAGCGTGCTGCAAGACAATTCGCTGATGGCATTTCAATTTTGAGCGCAGTCGTGTGTTTATGATTTGTGAACGTGTCATGCATGTATCTCGCTGTCATGTAAGAAGAAATTTAACTTTTGTTATGTTTGTCCGCTGCCAGCGGCAAAGCTTATTTCATTTCCACGTCTTGGAAGTTTAACCAGTTCCTACCTCATGCACTTTTAAACGTTTCAATGCGTTGGTGCGAGTACATCCCTGCAATTGCTTAGTTTAACTTTTGCAACTGGCAAACGATTTAGTTAAACATTAGCTTTCATGTTTGTTGACTTCTTCATCGCACACATCTTGCTAGTTCAAGCGTATTCTCGAACATAGTGCACTACCCTGTTTTGCGCACACTCTGCAGTTACGATTTGCTTCCACTGGGCTATAATTCTGTGCAAAATCGTGTAGATGAGACAAACAGCTTAAAGATTTCAAATAGTGTTGATGTAGTTTAAACTTGGCCAAATCCATTCTTAGTTTAGCCCTTTTGTTCACACATGAAAAAATGAGACTAAAACTGAAATGTATCCGCTACAAATCAGTGGCGCACTTCTTGAGTTTCTTATTTCTGTGCAAATTTTAATCGGATTATTAACATACAAAACACCTTATCCTAAGTTTAGGCTTATTGCGATACAGGTGTGGAACTTGAAGACTTTTTCTTAAAATCATTTCTTGCCATACACAGCTTGAAACATGACTTTCTTCAAGTGGCCATCAAGGACAAAAAGCACTGGGGCACTAAGTTCTGATAACTTGATGTCCTTCACAAATGTTTGCGCTGTGTCTTTGATATGGTTGCCAATTTTGGAACCAGTGATGTGGAAGCCAAATTTCCAGCGGCCGGTGGAGTGGAGGAGTTGACATTTACCCTCTTTACACTGCACTGTTATCGGGTTCGCGTTGNNTTGGGAATCCCATAAATCACTCAAGCACGACCGTGAGTGNTTCACTAAGCTGCTTGAGCGTGCATGTTTTCAACCACATGCGATTCAGCGAATCCAACTAGCAGAGGTAGGTTGGGAATCCGATAATAAGGGA
>JGI24159J19872_10014024_pt1 | contig 10384 bp, 8 predicted proteins | sample Ectturendosymbi4_FD_19872 | JGI IMG/M metagenome (IMG submission 19872) | reverse complement strand
CACTACAACAGCATTTTATTTTGCGACTGGGTATATGGGTTTCGCAATGTTCGGTTCTGAATGCGTCATCCCATCAAGCAACGCTACAGTATATGTGCTGCAACGCATTTGTGTCCCAACCGGTTTTGGCATGGGTCTGATCCGTATTTGAGTAGCAAATGAAATGAACTAACATGTGTACAAGTGTTCAGCCAAGTGTTAAGAGCAATCCAGCAATAGCGTTTGCAAATTTAACGTTATCCCGTGCTCTTACCTCGAACAGTCTCCAAAACAATGTTCTGCGCCTGTTTCATTGGCAAACTGCGTTACGCAGCTGGTGTGCCTACCGTGCATGTCTTCAATGGACTTTATGTCTGAATGATACAATAAACTAAAACAACCCGTTTTTGGAAACCTTTCTTCAGGCCTAGTATGCCTTCTTGAACGTTGAATCCCTGAAGTGGCTTATTAATCCGGAAAGGTTGCCGACCCAATGCATTACGCATTATTCTGCAGATTGGTCATATTATCATGGCGGCTGCGGCCAAGAGCAATCTCAAGCGTGTAAGCTTGGAGCTTGGTGGAAAAAGTCCTATCATCGTTTTTGCCGATGCAGATTTGGACCTTGCTGTTGACATCTGTCATGAAGGGCTTTTCTTCAACCAGGTAATTCCATCAAAAGCTTGATCAACCTTTACCTTGTGAATGAATACCTGTCAGCTAACGATAAACTTTAGAAGAAACACCCACTAAAAGAAGACAGTGTGCTTAAGGGATGTTGCTATAAACGGCGACATGCACATATCCGACATGGGGCAAATATGAAAGCATTTAAGACGTTTGATCATCTTACATTGCAAAGGAGGCAAAAACTTGGCTTCTGTGAAAATACACAGTGAAAATATTTTGTACAAACACAGTGAAAGTATTTTGTAACAAAATAAGCATTTTTGATTTTTTAATGGTTTTGTGAATTTTCCCATTGTAGGGAACTTAATGTTCATTTTTAGTTTTGCCAAACACACTTTTCAAACGACGAAAAGTAAATCACACATTTATAGGACTTACAACCAAGTGTGATATACTTTCAAGACAGAAAGCAATCAAAATCTCAGATGTAAGACGGATTACGAGAGATACACTTCGACGTCAAAAGTTAGCTCTGTTACAAAAATTTACATCAGAAAAAAGTTGTCACTGTTTCCAAACTAGTGCTTAAAAGGGAAAAATTCGCAAAAACGAAGGAACCTGACAAACTATTTGGACGTTGTATCTCTGTTGCAAGAAAATATATATTTAGTCACATTAATTCAATGCACACATAAGACCTTTTGTTTACTTACTTGGGATGCTGCTTAAATTTTTGTATTTTTTGCTTCCATTAAAGTTTATACTTTTTCTGACTTGAGGGTCGAACTTGTGCCGAGAAACAAGTGCTCATTTCGTGTGCTCAAATGAACGCCAAACTTCAATAAACTCCTAAGATACTACACCTAAAGTCTCAGTTTCTGCCAGGACATAACGCTGAAAAACATCTTTTTTGAAAAGGTTACTTTCAACTGATGATGTTTCTATTTTCACTGCAGGGTCAGGTTTGTGCCGCAGCTTCGAGAACATTTGTAGAAGAATCAATTTATGACGAATTTGTAAAGCGAAGCGTGGAGAGGTCACGAAAAAGGTCTGTTGGAGACCCATTCGACCTTAACACCCAACAAGGACCTCAGGTATGCAAGTTACGAACGTTTTAGTTGCTGCATGACTTGAAGAAAACACGTCATTTTTTCGAATAGGACGCTGTACTGAATACTCGAAGCCGAACCCAAAGCCCAGCCCCATCGTTCTTTCGTTGCCGATAGAAACTATCGATCAATAGACCCCTCACTTTCTTAAGTTCAAAATTAAACTTGATTTGCAACACTTAGATCGCGCTTTAAGGCAGATAAAAGTTGATGTAAAGCTGTTCTGCTAAGTGTTGTGAGTTTGACAAAACTGAAGAACAATGTGTTTGGTTGACATTTCTTTTCATTTGTACCGCAAATACTTAAGTGGGGTCCCCGATTCTCAGGAATTTGGAATTAGATTTTCTGAAACTCGCGAAGCAGTGGTTTTGTACCAAGGTTAACTGACAGTATATAAGCCAATTTTAAATCGCCCTTATGTAACTTTGACTATTGTATAAAGAACTTCGTTTAATAAAACGCAAGTCACTTTTGCCAAGGGGTTGGAGAAACAGTGGTTTGCGTTTTTAGAAACGTGCCTATTGCGGTCATTTTTGTATTTCCTAAAATGGATACCGACTTTGGTGTGTCGATGATACTAGTCTGGTAGATGATCAATATTCACAACATTTACCCATGTTACTTTGTGGGAAATCAATACAATCACCAGTCAATGACCTCCAGTCTTGCTCTAAAGTGGAGGTCTTTGTAAATATGTTACTCTAAGCCAGGGGTTCCCAACGTTTCTCTGACTATGTACCCCTTTAGCATTTCAACAGATGAGCATGTACCCCTAAAATTTATTTTTATGACATAGATAGACTCTTTCCCAAATATTTCATATTTTATATAAAGCTGCGTTAGTGCATTGGTGGCAAACCAACGGTCACACTGCTTGAGGTTTTGCATTGCACTTGTACTCATCCGTTCATTGACACAAAGCACAAGGGGGAAAGTAACGTTTAGCAAGTGCTTAATGTGATCCAACTGGGCATCGAAATCATTCTGTCAGCTTGAGAGGCGCGTGCCCGACTCACTGCACCACTAAACCATTTGCCAGTGGGCGTCTAAAGATAAACAACTCTTAAAATGTGATTGATCACTCACACAACAAGAAATATAGAGTGCTGTGTCTGGTCAGTTTTCATCTATGAACACTAACAGAGTTATTTTAATGTGACACCAGGTTATGTTACCAACGGTTATTGGTATACGATCTTGGTTCTTGGTCAGTAGACTGTTTATCGACCAAAAAGTGAGTGGTGGAATCAGTCCCGTCGCCACGGGGGAGCTTTGGTGAGCTTAGCCTCCCCAAACAAAGCTCCAAGCCCCAAAATGAAACATGAAACACAATAGAGTAGTGGAGTTTTTGTCAATTCTTGGAATGTCAAGCTCCCCCACACAAACGCAAAGTCCCCCTATTGAAGACTTTCTGGCGACGGTTCTGGGTGGAACTAATTTACACTACACTGTTTATGATTGCAGATGAACATTTTAAGAGTAGCCCCTTGTTGCTAACAACTTACGTGAGTTGAAATTGTGTGATAAAGTGCGAAAAATGAAGACAATTATTTGTAAACCTTCACTTTTTTACAAAAGCGGAGCGCGCTGTGACGAAACATCTGGCGGCACTTTTATCTCTTGACCAAAAGTTACTTTAGCTAGAAAGCAAGTTTCAACTTTGAATGATCAAATCAAACATTGCTGTTGAATGATCAAGAACTGCTGTAAAAATGTGGCTGTTGGTGTTTTTGAAGATGACGTGTTTTTGAAGCTTTTACGCATGTGAAGGTGAGCGATGAACAGTTCCAGAAGATCCAAGATCTGATAGAAAGTGGTAAAAAAGAAGGAGCAAAGTTGATGTGCGGAGGAGGCCGAAGCGGTGATAAGGGATACTTCATTTATCCAACAGTTTTTGCTGATGTTGAGGATCACATGAGAATCGCTCGAGAAGAGGTGCAGAACTTGTATTTACCCCTCTTGATATATCAAAACTGTTCGAAAGAGAAGGATACATTTTGAACAAAAGAAACATTTAAATATTTCTGATTGCAACTAAATAAGCTGAGTATTTTGGATTGTACGTCACATGTGTACATATGCCTGGGGCTGTTTAAGGAATGTAGATTGCACTCATAGCAATGACTGAATGTAAGTATATATATATATACCAACAGTCTTTATCTTGCATTGAAAATAACGTGCATAGAAGTTGTAAATAAAAAGTACAAGGGCAACCAGACCATGGCTTAATGAATGTTAGTTTCCAATATAAATTTTAGCTTGAGCGAAATAAAAGCTAATCTTATGCTTATTTACAGAATCCACAATTAAAAACNTTCTTTTGACGTAACCACATATTAAAATCGGGTCGAGTCGCTATTTGTGAAGAAGTAATCGTTACAAAAAAGTGCAGACGCATTTAGTTGAAAGATAGACTAAACGGAATCGTAGAAAACAACGTCAAAAGTGATTCTGGTTCAGAGGCAATGCTATGAACTTTTTCATTTTATATCAGTGGATGTGTGATAAACTAGTTGTTTTTAAAATTGTGCTATGGAAGCTTTCCACCATTCTCCACCCATGTGTAAAACTGATACGATACTGGATGTGTTCGCTGCGTTTACAGTTGACAAGTTGACAATGTACACTCCTAAATAAGTTAATAAGTAGTTTTTGATATTACTTGGACCACTTTGAATGGTACCAAGATAATAATAGAAACGGTGTATATTTTCAACAAACCTTCGAACTATTAAATGACTTAACAGAAATTTGTGAAAGTAAAATGTGGTACAGTGCACTTTATTTATGAAAGTGAATGTCAGGAGAATAAGCTTAGAAAAGTATATCCTTTCTCTTAAAAAAGTATACCGTTTTCATTCTTTCTCGCTTGATAACGACAGATCTTCGGACCAGTTCAGCAAATCATGAAGTTCAAGACAATTGATGAAGTGGTGAAAAGAGCCAACGACACGGTGTATGGATTAGCAGCCGGTGTACTTACCAAAGACTTGGACACAGCAATAACCGTTTCCAACGCCATTCGAGCAGGAACCTTGTGGTGAGTTTCTTTCCTGCACACCAGGCCTGCACAACTCAAAGCTCGAAGGGCCAAACTGACAAACATAAATTTGCCGCGGGACGCAAAATCCATTTCATTTTGTTGTACTTTGAAAGAAATTCGGGAACGACAATTAATTATATATCCGACGTCGGGCGGTTGTAACATTTTCTGCAATTGCGAAAGCCCTCGCGGGCCGCATGTGGAGCTCTCGCGGGTCGTGTGTTGTGCAGGCCTGCTGTACATCATTGTTTTACACCATTACACCATCTGTTGCAATGTTGCAATAGAGTATCCTTCCTGTTCCAGGCAGACTCTACTGGACAACCACTTATTTTAAAATCAATTTAGAAATTAGTTAGGATGTTTCTAATATATATTAACGGAATTTGTTTATAACCAACAGGGTAAACTGCTACGAAGCTTTCTCTAACATGACTCCATTCGGTGGCTATAAAATGTCCGGGCAGGAACGTGAAATGGGTGAATACGGCCTGAAGCAATATACAGAAGTGAAAACAGTAAGTTTCTGTTTCCTATCATAAGCGCTCATATCCACGAGAAACTAATGTTGAATAGAGAACTGTTTTTCTTAGCTGCTCTTGCGGATTTGTTATAAACGGGTCTGTTATGTTCGTTTCTGTTATGAACGTGGTCTGTTATGAAAGCGGTCTGTTATGAAAGTGGTCTGTTACAAACGGGTCTGTTATGAATGTGATCTATTATGAACGTTGTCTATTATGAACAGATCTGTTAATGTACGTGTTCTGTTATGTACGGGTCTGTTTTGAACGGGAACCGAAATATTCATGGTCTTTCTGTGGAACTACGAAGGTCAAAAAGTTTGATTTAAACTGGACGGACGTTTCACATTTTCGTTTGATTAAATATTCAACCTACAAAAACAAGTCTTTGTAATATCTTCAGTTTGAACAAGAATCTAATTGCAAAATTGATCGTTTTCAGCAAAATACTTTGATTGGCTGTTTGAAACACTTTGTAAGCACTGAAGACGGTGTGGGTTTGTTTCGACTAGAATAAATGAGCCTTGCAAGAAAAACATTTATCTTTCATGTGCTGGCTATTGCACAAAACTAGATCGTTGAATTCAGACTACGTTTTTTGTTTTGCCTGTAGGTGATCATGAAAATTTCTGAGAAGAATTCTTGAAGATGTTGCATCCGTCTTGAAAAATGAGACTGCATATAATTAAGCAAACAGGACCGGCGATTTTTGCCGAGAAGCCGATGCATGATTTGGTTCCAAGTTTACAGATACCGTACTCTTTGGCCGTTCCCCCCACTGTCCTGCAAAGCACAGTCAACAAAAAGGACTACACTTGCTCCGTCACTGTTCCAGACAAATTGTACCGAATCTCTTTGTTTAGTGTAACAGAAAACAAGGACATCAGTGTTTGGGCTGTGCTTCATCGTTCGCATTCGGCAGTATAAAAGTGCTAAACAAACATTTATCTGTGAATCTTGGACGAAGTACAGACTGTTGTTCAGTGGCGTACCTAAGGTTTCCCGCGCCCGGGGACAAAGTCAGTTTTGGTGCCCCCCACTTAGACCTTTCGTGGCAACGTAGATGCGAAGCGTGAGTTAAGAGTTAATGGGCGTCGAAAGCTGACTCGGGCCCCGCATATATGTATATAGACCCACCTGAAAATTTCATATGACTGTGACGTCACGGATTTGACGTCAAGACCTTTAAATCTTGGAAATCATAACTGTCGTAAAGTTAAGGATCTAATCGTTTCGCGTGATGTTATCCCCGCTTTGAATTTTAGGTCATGACCGAACACTCAAACTGTTGTATTGCGACATCCCCAATTGCGGTAATGTATTCGAATTTAACCATTTATTGAAAGAAAAAGCAAAAACTAGGCAAAAAAGCTCTCATCTGCAAAAATCCTCATGAATCTTAATGACATAATTTTAATGGAACAAAAATCTTCTGACAACACAGCATCAAATTGGCCAGAGTTGCACCGTTGTTTTTCAAAGTACGATTTGTCGGACCCTGTTTAAGATCCTAAATGCAGCGTACCAGCTTGTTTCTATTTCTCTCATCAGGTCTTGTAGCAGTCACCGCTGGTGCCAGCTGTAGGGCAGGATGGCCAACCTATGGCGCATGTGCCAAGTTTTGCGCACTGGATGGTTTGAAGTAGCGCATCTTTGTGATCGTAATAAAGCAAGATAGTAAACCTCCCCAATATTTTATCGGCTTTTTGTTTCGTACAAATCCCTTGTTAGTTGCCTGTTAGCATCTTGAAACAAGCTGTTCATGATGTTCCGGAAGAAGAAAACGAGCCACCTGAGGAAAGAGCCCTTTTATGACGTGATAACAACTGGCTATTTGATTTGTAATTCTAGGTAATGTTGCTGACCATCTCAATCATCTAAACATCAAAATACAGGGCAAGAGTAAATTGTTTCCTAACTTAATAAATCATGTCAATGCATTCAAGATGAAGTTAAAACTGTTCATTTCGCAGTTACAAAATGAGGATATGAGCCAGTTTTTGTATTAAAAGCATCAGCGTACGGAGCGGGGAGGCCACTGTGCCACGGCCACCCTCTCAGACCCTAAAAATGTAAAAACAGTAATGTCTAAAACTTGCTTCCAGAATGCGCAAAAATGCGTATTTTTAGGTTTTAGCGCAGAAATGGGTAAAAATTTATAGCACAAAAATGCATATTTTAATTTTGCAAAATTTTCCCGGGGACATGCCCCGGACCCCTTGAATGGTCGTGCCTTCGGCACTTCCCTTAAAGTTGATTTGTGACGTCACACGATTGTGACGAAATTTGGCCAGCCCCTCGGAAAATTTCTGCGTACGCCACTGATTAAAAGGAGCACATTGAAGGTGCTGTTTATAATGGCAATTGAGAAAATGCACTGAAAAGATCAAGTTATTGCAAAACTTTTTTGATTTTTCTTAAGAAGAAGACTGAATCTTAGCATTTGCAAACCCATTCTTACCTGTACTTAGCGAACAATAAGGTGGAAATCATTCATTTCAAAACCAATTCAATATTGAAAACGTAATATGAAGGGCTTTCCTTCAATCCAATCCCTGGTGTTTCTGATGTACAATGTCCATGGAAAGAAATCCTTTCTCAGCAAAGAAACAGACACTTTAAGATCTTACAGAGTATATATTTCGCCTACTATGTAGGCATCATCAGCTCTAATGATTCATTTCTGGCAAATTTCCCATACCTACGAAAATTTCCTCAGAGTTATATTTCGTTTTGAAATAACGTTGACATACGAATAAGCATTTTCGACCATGAAATTGATTAAAAGCAAAACGAAGTTGCGGCTTACCGATTCAAATTTGAAGAATTCTTTGCTGCTCAGTACTCTCATTAAAAAATTTACCTCCAAACATTAAAAAACTGGAGAAATCGCAGCCAGTTTAGAATGAAGCTCATCAAAAAGTTAGTATATGTGAAGTCTATTCGCTGCTTTACCACATATTCCGTTTCCATTTAACATCATTACCTGGGAAGTCACTAACGATGTTAAATAACATCGTTACAAGATAGCCGATGGTATGACGCATTGGCAAGATACTCGAGTTTGAAAAAATTGGTGTATATTGGGCAAAAGGTTGGCCACACCTGCTGTAGGGGTTCTGAACTTCTGGAGCATGCATTCCCAAAGCTCTGATTTTTAGAACATAATGATAATAAAGAATTGACTGAGGGCAGACTCACGAATACATTATAGAAAAGGACAGACAGAAAAATGCAAATTGAAAAACTGAATGCAAATGATTTTATAAAAAGCTACTAAACAAGTACAAAATTGCAAAGTCCTAAAACATTTCTTTGGATATAATAACACCCCGAAAAGTTAACAGAAAATAAAGAAAAGACTGCGATATAATGCTTTACTTGTATTTATCTAATTCTTGCCTTTACTACCGAAAATTTATCAATTATTTCGTCAAAAAACTGATATAATGAATGTGTCAATGATTAACCCAGAGGAAATATCTATGACCACTGAGCACTGACGCTCCTTGAGACGTTTTAGGTTAGCAATTTTGCGACCTAAATTTTGACAATCATGTCCATGAAGATGCTTAATGCATGGGTCGAATTAATATAAAACGCCTGTAGCAGTAACTGAAAAGTTCACAATTATAACCAATATACTCAACGCTGTTGCATAGTTGCCATTAAATCTTTGCAAATGTAGTCAGCAGTTAGAACGTTTTTAATATCCTTAATCTCCCACAAATAAAAATCATCATAACTACCTTCAGAACCACATCACATCCATTTCAGTATGAAGTTTGTCAAACCATCAAAGCTCAAATTTTCCTAAACATCAGATCGATTGTCGTAACAACCTACTGTTAAGTTTCACCGCTGCTCTGAAGTGTAAGCATCCACAGGTGCATAATGAGTGCACTGTGATTGTGAACGCTGGATTCCCGTCCGATTGTGACGCAACTATAGAATGAGAGCGAAGTCGGAAAGTTCCCTGGCAACCCTGGCTATCTGAAAGCATTATGATGTATCCGTCAGTCACACCACATGCGAGCACCTAATGCTGGAGAGAGAAGCTCCACCTTAAAACGTCAATGAAGGTTCGCAACTGCTCGCTTTGCGGACCTTGGTGATCTTGATGAGATTTTGCAACGGGTAGCAGCCGCCGCCATTCAAAATTTTGTAAATTGTTATTAATAGCATCCGCTGATATTTCGTAATTATTACGTAACATTCCGATCTCAATTTGAGGCCCCCAAAATGCTGCGCCCAAGAGCAGATGTCCCCCTTCTCCCCTAGTTACGCCACTGGTGCACATCCCAACGTTAAGGTTGTAATGACAAAGTTACGAAATGAATTATACTAAGAAAAAAAACATACGGGACCACAACGTCTTAGTGAACGTGATTTATGAATGGATTTCATGAAATCTTACAAAAATGTCTCTTCTCATGGTTGGTTGTAGGCATTAAATTTGAAGCACTCTGAGCACAAAATGACTTTCGCATGTTCGAGAGATTAAAATATATAATGCGCCCTTCATGACCTTGTAAGTGACGGTAACCCTGACACTGAAGTCCGGCAAATTCGGCAATTCTGCCAAAATCTTCCTCTGGAGATTTATTTCCGACTGACTGGTATACATACAACGTAATATACTAGAAAAAAAACACGTATTCAATATGTTGCGAAAGTTCTGTTGCCCGGTCAAACCTACAAGTGCGACTGGACTTTGCGCTGATTGCTCAGAATGGGTTTGGCAATTGAGAACGCGAACCTGCGTCCCAGAATCCCGCAAATGTTAGTGTTACGCTTCCAGTTTCAATTGCGAGATGTTGTTTGCACGACTTTTGTTCTCAAAACAAAGGTGACCACAGTGTCTATCTTTACAAACGTGTATCTGCGATTGCAGGGAGAGCGGTTTGCAAAAAATATGTTTCGTTGAAGGGCGTACGCAAGGGGGAGGGTTGGACACCAACCCCTTGAGCTTGATATTTTACAAAAAAATTATTACGTGCGCAAAGGAGATTAATTGTTTTCGCATACTTTTTGCTTGTTAATTTGTCGACTTATTGCAAATACCACGGAATGAATTTGCATGCAAATTTCAAGGAACA
>JGI24159J19872_10014022_pt1 | contig 10387 bp, 10 predicted proteins | sample Ectturendosymbi4_FD_19872 | JGI IMG/M metagenome (IMG submission 19872) | reverse complement strand
GCCCAATCGCTTTGTTTCAACAATTGTGAAACACCCTGTACTAAAGAAAGGTGGTACAATGTTGCCACTTGAAACAAAACAATGAGCAAAACAGTTTTGCTAACACAAGTCAAACAAACGCAATTAAAAAATAAATCCTGCTACCAGAGGTGTTCATGAATTTCCGTTTATAACAGTCTCTGAACGTCCTCATTACCTTAGCGGGCACCCACCTGCAGACCCGTAGCCAGGTTTTAAGGTTTAGGGGGGAAAATACATTTTTAGGGGGGAGATACATTTGTTTATTTATATGTTCAAAACAAATTTTTCTGTGCACAACAAAATTTGGGGGGAACAAAAACAATTGAGGGGACAGTGTCCCCTAATGCCCCCCGTGGATGCGAGCTTGCCTACCTGGAGAATAAAAACCTATGCGATTTTTTACCCCGCACGCGACGTCACTCATAAAACGTTGCGAACGCTGTCGCAAGCCCAGCATCGAGATTCTCGCGGCCACATCAGCAAAGGTGTTGCCAAGTTAGGCAAACGATCAATCGTTCTTTTTAGGTATTTCTTTGACTCTGATCCTCTGCTCGAGCTTTTCAAATTGCTCCTCCGAGACGGCGTCCAGTTCGTCCTTGACTTCGTCCACCTCCGTGACTTCCGGTATGTAGAACTTGAGCATGTTTTCGATGCCGCTTTTCAAGGTCACCGACGAGCTGGGACAGTTGCGGCACGATCCCTGTAACGCGCCAAGTCAATTCAACGCTCGAAAATAGGCCTTTTTTTCTATTGGGCGAAGACGCGTGTGTCGTCACTGGACTGAATACGCAACGCACAAAAGCAAGTTTTGGCACGCTGCCGACATTTTTTTAATCTGACGTGCAACGTGGTATTACAAACTGATGCAAAACTATTGACTGAAGAGTGTGCGTGACTCTCGCACGGAAATCGAGAGATAAAGTTACTTTGAAGTTTTCAAAACATTCAGCCGATCCAGGATTGAACACCAAAAAGCAAGAAGGGTTTATCACTGTGGTCTCTGGACTGCGACAATGAAATACACAGGTTTCTATGCAAACTAAATATGTAAATCCACAGCCGTCCTTCTTTCACCAACTAGAAGTAGATCTGTTAACGTTTAGAGTGTTTCAGACCATGCAAAACACGGGGGATGCAAAACGGGAATATGGGGCTCTAACATCAGATTCGATTGGAGTTGTATGAATCAGCAGTATCTAGTTTTGGTTGAAAAGTTTGACTTAAAGTCAGTTGCTCGTAAAAAAAACGTCAAATTCACATTTTTATGCTGGCGCTTATCATAACAATGAATGAAGCGAGAGGAAAAATCATTCTGGTGCAGCTTCCAGGTAGAGAATGGCACGGTCCAAGAATTTTTGAGTTCGCAAATCCAGCCCACTGAAGGCCCGTGGACCGAGAGCATTTTTTATTTTTCAATCCGGCCAGCCCGTGGCCCGCTAAAGATATACACAGTTTACTTACAAATATCAAACAAAAAGAATTTGACTGTTAAACCGTTTGTGATTCGGTACATATAACATTAACACCTAACATATAATAATATTAACACCTAATAATTTTGAAGTAACTGGTCTCCACAAAAGCCAGGTGGTTCCACTTACTTTTCACGCCAACGAGCAAACTCAAAAAAAATTTTCGAAAGTTTTTACATCATTGGCGGGCGGTAGCGGCCCGGTGAAATCTATCCGCTAAAAATTTCGTTAGCGGCCGGCTGGTTCAACTTTGAGGAAATTCACCAGACCACAAGTTTTGCATAAATTAAAATTTAACAGTTCCATGGAGCGAATAAAAATGAAATGCTTCAAAAACATGACTTTGATCATTACGTCTGACAGAGAGACAGGGTGTCCCGAGGGACAATTTTGAAGATGAAGAGTTGCATTTTCAGCGAGATGGGGCACCCAAGCACCACCATCATGATGTTGTGTCCTACCTCGATTAGACCTTACCAAGCAGGTGGTTGGACCAAGGGATTTCATAGAATAACCTCCACGTCCACCAGACCTCACACAACTGGACTTTGGTCCAGGCACTGCTGTCAATGCAAAGAAATGGAATCGCAAACATCCCGAAACGTTTCCCTTTGGCATTCGTTTCGTTCAGTGGCTGATCTCAATTCATTAAGCGGTGCAGACTTCATAGCGTAGAATTTGTCTCAACTATCCAAATAAAGTCTAGTGGTATGAGGTTTGATGACTTAACATTGTGTTGAAAATGTAGGAGTGCTTCATCTCATTGAAATCAAACTCCTCATCTTTAAAAATTGTCTTTTGAGATTCAACTGCGTTGTCACACTTCCAGTAGCATTTCATAATTAATTTCCTTCGTGTACAGCTAAGTCTAACTGCCAATAATAGTTCTAAGGGGTTTAATCTAGAAAGAAAAAATATGAATTAACATTATCAGCTGTTAAACTGCGAATATATTTTTGGAACACCTGTATAAGCCCAAAGAAATAAGATAGTATTTAATGTGCTAAACTCTCAACACGAAACTTGACGCACAGTCAATACTTGTACCGCCCTACGGCAAGAAGATAATAAACCAGGTCAAAACAACTTGCCTGCATCTTCAACTGAACAACACCGGTGTCATGATCAAAGCCTTTGTAAATTATATCACCACCGTCTTCCATAACTGTTGGCCTAATTCTAGTGTCAATTAGTTCCTTTATCATGGCGACAATCTCATCATCGTCTTCGGTAATCATTGTATCGGACGGGGGAACGTCGTCTGCAAGCAAAGGTTGAAACATGAGTCAACCAAAAAGATATATTCAGCACAACGTATTCCAGATACACAAAGGACTCCACTTCATTCTTGCACGCATCAACTACTTTTAAAGCAGCAATACTAACAGGCCCGCAACCATGGGGGACAACCTGGCAATAGCAACCCTTGAAATTTTCAAAAACATGTCCAGCTGGTCGGTACAACAAGTCACAATCATTTTGCCACCCCCCCACAAAATAGCACAACAACATGTCACAATCGTTTTGCCCCCTCCCCCCGCCCCAAAATAGTACAATGCTAAGATATAGTCGCATTGTTTGGTCAACACTTGCTTGCTAATTGAAAAATTTTTCATTGTCAAGATATTCAAAGTTTTGTTGCTAAGGTTGAACGCAACTTGTAGATACCAGAGTGCAAATAGCTCAGTGACAGAGTGTCTGCCTCTCAATTGGAAAGTTGGGTGTTCAACCCACAGCTCCTGAGTGAATGGCCGTAGCGTTCCTTGGGCAAGAGCGTTCACCTCAACCGCCCAAGCAAGAAGCAAGCTTCAGGCTTTGGCCTGCCGCCAACAAAATCAACTTAAGAGACAATACAAACTATTGAAGCGACTTTGATCTGCACAAACATTTCAATGGCCGATTCTGGAAATACATTGGATTTCAACAAAATATTGATGAGTGGGTTACAGTGGCATTAAAATCCTCTTGTCAATTGGCAATTTTCCAACGTTTATTTCTTGAAACAATAATCTGAATCCACATACACTTATGAAAATTTAGATCCCGACCTGCCAGACAAGGAAGCCACAAGTTTTGTAATTTATAACAATCCAGAAAATTCTCTTGAATTTTACACTACACGTTTTTCTTTGAAAATGCAAAACTCTTACAGGAGCGTTTCTTTAAAAAATTGCTAGGCCAAAATGATGATACAAAATAAGAAATGAGCATTGATTAAATGCGCACAATATCTTTGACGAAAATGTTGAAACAAAAATCACATGTGTTTGAAACAGGTGTTAGCAGCATTTGTCTCAAAGGAAGACACATTCACATTTTAAAACCTTTTTGTATCAGGTCAAGTCTTTACTCCATTGCGCAAATAATAGATTGCCTAATACCAAACCTTGACGTACCTTCGTTTAAACAACTTTCTCAATCATTTTTGTAACATTTTAGTTGCACGTTTATGATTGCTACATGAAAATTTGCTAATATGCGCTTAATGCTGTGTGCACAAAGTAGTGCCTAAGCGGCATTTTTCACTGAGGGGCAAAATCCTTTTCTACAGATAAAATGCATCAGGTTGTTTTCAAATTTTATCAAGTTGAACTGAAATTTTAGGCTGTTTTAACTAATATTTGGCACTTATCACACAAAATCAATATGCATGCGCAACATCCAAAATAGTATCAGCTGTTATTGGATAAAACTCATGCCTACCAGTGAATTTACAGGACTGCTTAGAAAAACCACCAGAACCGTTAATTTAAACTGGGGAGTCCTAAAAGCAGTGATCTGAAAATACAGCTTTTTAAATTCACACCAGCCTGCGACGTCAACGATTTACTGATACACCACCTTTAGCCATGCTACACATCAGAGCTGCAAGTGTTCATGTCTGCATTACATTGTTTTGCTAACAGCAATTTGTGTTCATTTTGTATGGGAAGCTAGTAGCAAGGTCACGAATGGTTCATTAAAATATTTATTTTTATACAATAAATGAAAATATTTTTGCAGGTCACACGCCATCAGTCTCAGTTTATAGAAGTGAACAGATAGCGAGGAATCTCAGGGGTGGGGGAACCGGCGACACGCAGGCTAAATGCGGCACTCATGAACATTTAATATAGCACGCACGAGAATTTTCGTTACCCAAGTTGGAACACAAGATTGAGTCAAAATGAAACTCCATGATAGGCAAACATTTTCACAGTAAGTCAAGAGAAGTAAATCTTGTTCCTTACTACAGTTTTTTCGCCTTGTTTCCTTAAGAAGATGAAGGTAGAAATTTAAGACAAAATTAAATTTTTGCGGACCGTCAGCGATATTTCACTTTTTATGAGGCCTGTGATAATAAATAGGTTTCCCACCACCGCATAACGTAATTGTCAAGAAAAGCTTAACATTGATTGGAGTGTTCTTCAGAAAAATAATCTTTATGCGTGTACCTGTACAATCTGTAGGTATGCGTATGTATCAGCTGCAAAACGTGATCAGCCACGACCAAATCAGGAAATCACTAAATCAGAATTAAAATTTAATAAAATCAAATTACTTTTCATCAAACAAACACAAAAGAGTTTAACAGTCATAAGAACATTTTTCATAGAGTTCCATGCATCTAAATTGCAAGAACAATATAAACCGCGGAGGTGTAGCACAAAGGTGTTCCACAATCCTGATATTTTCGGTACCAGCACTTAGGCTGGCAACCCAATGATTTAAAACCTTGAGTCCTATTCTGCCTCCATTGCGCACAATTTAATTCAACATTTTATGAGATGAAAGTGACCAGACAGAGTGATATCTTATATGCTGATTGTCGATTAGATTGCACATTGAGCAAGAATAATTGTTGCCCAACAATTTCAACAAATTAGGCAAAAAGGTGGCAGGCCGCATATGTCCGGCACATGGGCGTCGAAGGGTTTTTTCCAGTGGAGGGGAGCACTAGAGGATTTTTCTAAATTTTTCCAGGGGGGCCAAAAGTGGTGAAGTTTTATTTTTCCCCACTCGAAACTAAAAAACAACCTTTTTGCTGAATATTTCAAAATCCAGGGGGGCCAAGGCCTCCATGGTCTGGTGGCAATTACTGAGCAATTTACGATTTTCGACAGTGACACAGGAAAAACAAAATAGACACAAAAGAGATAGTTCCAAGCAAATGAGCTTTGTTCGGAAGATCTAATTTTATGAAACTGCATGGTTAAACAGAGATTCGTTGCATGTCATTGAGCAAGTGCCTGTTTGGTGAGTGCATAATGTTGCAATAGCATCATGAAAGTAAACACTTTTCCACAATATATTTAGACTGTAAGATTATGGAATAGATTGCGACTTTTCTCATGATTCATTCCTTTTCATACTCGTTTTTCCTCTGTTGTGGTCTTGTGGGCAGCATCCCTAGGACTCAAAATACTTCACAGTTTTGAGCAATCTCAGACAGTTATGCTGGCTCCTCACCAAGACTGTATCAAACAAGATCGAAAATGCAATCATGCCACCTGATCCTTGCTCAACTTCTGGGCTGTATTCCTTTGGGTGTAGCCAGCAGGAATTGCCTTGTCAATCTTTCCTGGCAGGGTTGCGGAGTCGGAGATAAAATGTCAGACTCCGACCTTTCCAAAATTTCGAACTCCGACTCCTTAAACATAACTTGAATGACGTTTGGAAGTCAACAATTTTGTAGCAACTAGCGATCAATGGAAATCGTGGTACACAGCAAGAATTCTCTGTTTCCATAAAAGTTTCAAAAGAAATTGTACCATTTCAATAGGCACGATTTAGGATTCCTAATTCTAACTTAGGAGTGTGATGTAAAAAATGATTCAATTCGACTTATGGAGTCGGATAAAAAAATCCGACACTGACTCCTGGTGTTCTCAGGATCTGACTCCGACTCCATCCAAAAACCTCCGACTCCTTGTGACTCCTCAACCCTTTTTCCCTGGGCATTCTAGTCACATGACCGAAGTAGTTGAGATCTTTCTATTCGGAGAAGTGACTCAACATTCAGGGTTTTATGGGTTTCACAGCTGCGCACTTTTTTGCAAAGTGTCACACGTTGAACTCATCGCAAAAACCCATCTCTGCCACTTGCACTTGAGATGGCACTCTTAGTCATTACCCAATTTTCATGATCGCAGGTTAGGATCGGAACAAAAAATGATAAATGTCTCAGCGAAAAAAAACAGCCACAAACACAGTAACGTTTTTGATCCATATGTGTAACATTATGGTCAAAGCGCATGTAACAGATATCACCATTACAGGCAATTTCTCAACATTAATGTTCTTTGCAGTCAGGTTTGTGCAGCATACATAGTAAATTGCTATGCAGGATGATACTAACAAACAAACCTTCAAATTTGCAAATAGAAAAAGCTCAATCAAACCACAAAATTAGAGCAGCCAATAATGCAAACTTATATGCTCAGCGTGCCAATAGCATAGAACAAGTTCTCACCAGTAAGCACTGGCAAGTTTCCTGCTGCAAAAAAGTCCATGATAACTTCATATATCTCTGGTTTTAAAACTTGCCATTGAGTCTCTTCATCTTGCCGAGTTACCGTAACAAAATCCGGTCCAAGAAACACTCCCTTGACCTGAACACAGCGAGAAATCTATTCAATATCTTCTTAAAACCTTCCATGAAATTAAGATATACCTGTCAGTTCACAAACTGACACACAGCTTAATAGCCAGTAACTTTTTTTCTATGCCATAAACTTATACAGATTTAGGCGTTTTGGTAAAGTTATACAGACTGATACATGATAAATTGACAACATTCTGGCCATTTGAGCAAATAATTAGAGTGGGTTTGTTGGCTAAGAGAAACGAAACCAAAAGAGGGTTTTCTGAGATCATGGTATGCATGACTAATTTTGGCTTCTTTTGGTTACTTGTTGCTATTTAGATCTTTTCCGTTCAGTGATTTATTCATCCACATTACAGATCAAAAGCAAAGGACCTTTCCCTGATGCTTGAGAATATTCATGTTTTCTCATAGTATCATGTGTTCATCATCTCCCATAATAAAATTGCCGCAACTTAAACCTTCATGACAGCTGAACTTCCCAATGGAGACACGAATTGTCACCATGAAGCACACTTTCCTGTTGTCATACCATATTTTCGTAAATGCTTTAATGGTTCTACTACCACTGTTTGTTTATGCTTCACATCTGCACAAAACTAATGGCCTTACTGTATACAGTACACTGTCTATTAACAATCGACAATACTCTGGATGGAGTTCAGGCAAATAAGTATTTTCTGCAGTTTCACAACAAATCCTTTGTAAAACAGTAAACATGAGTGCTTTAACAAAAAACACAAAGTTCTTGCTATTGCAGGAAGAGCTGTTCTATTTCCAACAAAATCTAAAGGTTGAAAGTCTGTGGTTCCACACAAATTCTACTTACCCCTTTGATTCCAAACAATCGTTTTACAAGTGGTGACTTGTGAATATGAGTCCAGTCAGGAAAGTCGGCAGTCCCAGACCCCAAAACATCAACACCAGGCACAAATTTCAATGAGTTAGGATTTGGAGTTTCAAATGATTGAATAAACATAGTCCTTTTCATTAATTTTATGTCTGTCACATGAGAAAGGAAATGACCTAAAAAGATTTAAGTGGAAAAAATCTTAAATCAATTTAACTTGAAAATAGTACGGCAATGCCTTATAATTCAAGAGTTGCATTGTTCCAACTAGGTTGAAACAGCATACTATTGTATTTTAAAGGCCATAAGGTGCACTGGATTATAACGCACACTTTCAATTTTTGAATGCTAGCTGTTCTTTTTTCATACATAAAGCGCACCAGATAATAAGGCACAAAATGGTGGATTACATAAAAGGGAGTTTAATCTGTTACACATGCCTAATTTCGCTAGACACAAACAAAATAAACTAAAAGCTGTGTGTGTGTTTGATTAGGTGTGCACCAATGTAGTCAGGAGCCTCACGAAGTAATACATATAGATCTGTGCACAATAGCCTCACGGAGTAATATAATTTGTGCTTCAATATTAAGGTATGTGCTAGCTACTCACGGAACCACATGTGCTGCTCAATGCAATTGTTGTTGGTTTATTACGTATAGAGCTCGACCAATGTATCGGCACAACGACATATATCAGCCGATAAGACGTATCGGTAAAATTCTGCCGATGTATATCGGCAATATTTGCTTATAAAAGTGTTGCGTTGTTGCTCTGCATGGAGCGTTCGAAAACCCAAGTTGCTACTTCGTCTGTGACCCTGATTGATTAACACAAATGCTCTGTCCTGTTCCCAGTGCACAGAGCCTACACGCATACAGACCGTCGTGCAACAGTCCTGACAAAACACTCTATGACGTAACATTCGCTCATAGGTTTTGGCGCGGTAAGCACAGAACCGTCGCCAGAAAGTTTTCAATAGGGGGGCTTTTCACTTGTGCGGGGGGCTTGACATTATAAAATTAACCAAAACTCCACTTATTTACAGTGCTTCACGTTTCAATTTGGGGGAGCTTGGAGTTTTGGTTGGGGGTGGTAAGCCCAAAGTCCCCTCCCGTGGCGACGGGACTGGGTAAGCAGATGATTGCCTGTGAACAAAATAGGTTATGTGCTACTGTGTTGGTTGACTGTTTTACCAAGGTCTCTCTAGGCTAGACAGTCTTGCGTCCAGCATGCATCAAAAAAGTGCCTACGTCACAGCGAGCAGGACCCAGGTTTGTGCAGAATTCGATGTTGTACGGTTCTTCATCATAGTGAAGTGATGGTTTTAATGTGTCGTGCATTTTTTTACTTATGACATCTGAGCGTAGGCACAGTTGTCTTCACAAGGAGTAAGCCCACTTATACGCAACTCATGTTTGCTGTTTGTGCTTTTTCTGATTTAGAGTTACACTACTGTGAGTCCTAGAAATTGCTATGGACTGCAGTAGGCACTATGAATTAAACCATCCTTTTAGTCAAACACAGCTGGTTGAAATGATCACTTGACAAGTACAACACGTAAAGAAGCAAGGGTTTAGGTTTAGCCTAGAGTTCACACAATGACAATGCAAGGAAGAAGCTGCTAACAACTTGCCAGCACTGAAAGCATAACATTACTTGTCTATCAGACTGACCCATTTACAGATGTCACAGTCAACTGAGATAGTCAAGCTTTCCAAACTTGTCATGTGACCAGCTCAGCCAAACATGTTCGGCTGGTGGCAAAATAGCTCCAGGAGTATATATTTTGCCTTCTAAAATAATTGTAACTTGTTAAATTATTTTCTTTGTTCATGTGGCCTGAAGAAAAATATGCACTGTAATGTCTTTCAGCTGTAGTTTGAAAATGTTTGGCTGAAGGCAAAATAGCTCCAGGAGTGGTTATTTTGCCTCATGAGGCATAATAGATACTGCTTGAGTAATACAAAAATATCGGCATNGGATATCGGCAATGAAAATTGAAAAACATCGGTATCGGCTCAAAAAAACCTTATCGGTCGAGCTCTAATTACGTAACACGATAGCGTGTTTTCAAAAAAATCATAACTAGCAATTAGATCAATAGCACCGTTTACCACATAAAATTGGTCCTAGATGAGCAAGCACAACCAGATTCATACAGTGGGTGCATTGCATTGTAAGGTGCACTTTCGATTTTTGAGAAAATTAAAGGATTTTGAGTGGACCTTATGGTCTGAAAAATATGGTATTTGACCATGGTTGAAAGAACGTACAATTTGGGAGGGAATTTTATGCAAATAGTACTTGCTCTTGCGACATCTACATTGCATTGAATACATCCATCATTTGTGACTCAATTTGGATATAATAACAAGCACAAATAAAAAAAGATGAGATTCCTTTGACAGTGGAATCATATTTCTAATCACATCTTGCTAAAATGACACTTGGCGCTGT
>JGI24159J19872_10014021_pt1 | contig 10387 bp, 7 predicted proteins | sample Ectturendosymbi4_FD_19872 | JGI IMG/M metagenome (IMG submission 19872) | reverse complement strand
GGGGCCCCTTTCAAATCAAGGTACTTATACTTTAAAGTTGCTGTTGGAGGCCCTTTTGAAAGCAAGGTACTTAAACATTGCAATTGCTGTTGGGGCCCCGTTTGAAATTAAGGTACTTACATTACAACTGCTGTACAATAGAATTGGAAAGGGTCCTCTTTGAAATCATGGCATTTTACATTATAATTGCTGTTGGGGTCCCTTTGCAAGCAGAGTGCATACACATTACAGTTTCTTTAACGCCCCTTCAACCAACTTTAAAAGCAGAGTAGGCCTACTTACACAATTCAGTGGCTGTTGGGGGCCCCTTCGAAAGCAAAGTGCCATTAAAGTTTCTGTAGGGGGCCTCTTTGAAAGTAGAGTACTAACACATTACAGTTTCTTTTAGATGCCCCTTCAATGAAATTGTAAAAGCACAGTGCCTACACATTTCAGTAGTGGATGGGGGCCCCTTTGAAGCAAATTACCTTCAAATTGCAGTTGCTGTTGGGGCCCTTTGAAAGCAAAGTGCCTACACATTACAATTTCTCTAGGGGGCCTTTGCAAGCAGAGTACTTACTTATGATCTGCTTTGCAGTACTTTATATGAGTGAATAATACATTTTTGTCAAAAGTAAGGAAAATTTACGCGCGTATCACCTCAAGAGTGCCCTTAAAAAGGTGGGGGGGAGGAACTTTCCTCGCTCGCCTCCCCTTAAACACACCACTGGATACAACCAATAACTGCAAAGCTGTATCAATGCAGCGCCCTTATCTAACTCAGGCGTGTTGCGCCAGCACCATCAAGTACTTATGACAAAACTGTGGTATTGTGACACAACACGACGGTCAGGTATTGTGACTGAACAACAACGCTCGATTGCCATACCTGCAAAGCCTCGTACTTCTCATGCTGAAGGCTAAAGCTTCTACAGATTTTTGTACCTCCGAGCAGTGGCGTAACTGATGGGGAAGCAGAGGAGCGAATCGGGGGAAGCTATCGTAAATGTAAAAACCGGGCCCCCACTTAGCTTATGTTTGGGTCTTAGTATTCTTTTGGTTTTCAGTAGGTTGACGTTTTTTGCGTTTTTCGGAGTATTTTTCGGTGATTTAGGGCTTTAGTATAGCCATCCACATCCGGATTCACCATCAATTATCAAATATGTTTTCTTCATTTTTTCTAGTGGGCTCCCTACAATGGCCAGTGGTCCCCTTTCAACTACGTTTTACTCCCTGGCTGAAACCTCTAGTTACACCGCTGCCTCCAAGTCGCATTGAGTCAGAACACATTTTGTGATCTAGCTTTGACGAGTATTGAATGGAACGAGAGAGAAAACTGACTGTGATGATATCATAGTGTATAGACGAATTTGTTTTGATAAAGGAAAGAAAAGTATTGTTTCAATTAGCATGTTGTGTTATTTAAACAAGAAAAGACTGGATTTAATGTTTCGAAGGTATTGTGTCTTTCGAACACAAGTAATATATGAGTTGAATTAAACAAGTTATTGTACCATCTAAAACAGGGGTTCCCAACCTTTCTCTTACCATATACCCCTTCAGCATTCCGAAAGATGAGAATGTACCCCTACAGCATTTTAACAGATAAGCATGTACCACTTCAGCATTTCGACAGATGAACATGTACCCCTAAAATTTCTTATGGCAAAATATTTCATCATGGTTATTCATAGATATATTCAACAAGAAGCATACAATGACTTTTGAAAATAGTATCAACTGACATATGTATAAATATTTGGAAACAAATAATATGTAAATATATTTTTATCTCCTATAGCTAACCTTTAATGTACCCCTTCAGATAGGCAAATGTACCCCTGGGGGTACATGTACCCCAGGTTGGGAACCTCTGATCTAAAGGGTTAAATGTATTTCATTTTGGAAAGAAATTGGCGTTTGCAGTTGCAATATATTGTGTAATTTGTTTGTAAGATTTGGAATTTGGTCAGCCAATAATATGTTTAGGTTACCATAACGTCATTATTTCAATCTTTTCATGATCTTTATAATAAAAGTAAATGAGTGTAGAAGCATATTATGGTCCTTCTGGATAACTTATATTTCATTTGCTTAAAAGGTTACAACAAGATAAAGCACATTTTCTCTGTTTTAAAACATTTATTTCTTCATGACTTATCTTTTGTAAAAATCATGCTTATATCTAATGTTTACATTATTGAAAAGGCGCACATGTAAACTTTGTCATGGGCGCTATTTTGCATAGACACGCCAATACATTTCGTAAAAACACCCCTAAACCTAATGAAACAAGCTAAATGCTGTATGATCTCACAACCTTTAGAATGACTTTTGTTTAGAGCAAACAATTACTGCATGAAGCAAAAAAACGTTACGCCGAAAAGAACACAAGCAGAACGTGTCCGTGGCTGCTGTGCAAAAAACGTTGATAATATGCCAATGATCATTGCAATCAGCAAGTTGACAGAAAGAATCCACAGTATAGAGTACGAGCCAATCGTTTAACAATAGTACGGAGTAGAGCTAGAATCACTACTAGGCGACAAGCACAGTGCCAAGGTATTGACATCGGGTAGATACGAGGTACAGTTGCTCGTTCATAAAACCAAACGATTCCATTACATTGCCGTAATAAACAATACCCCAATGCCGTACGCTCGTTTCTCTTATGCGCGAGAATGAGATTGCATTTCTCGTGACGTTCTCATGCTTGCCCCCAAGGGACCTCGCCTGAAGGTGGGCCATGCTATTTGTAACTTGTTTGGAACTGAGGCATCTTCTGGCCCAAGACATCTTTTGATCCAAGGCACGCTGCCCTCTGTATGAACAAAACAATGTGTGCTATAATAACAATACAAATCATAAAAAATTCCAACTATCCTCGCCCAGTACCGGATCCAGAAGGTCAACGGGCGCCCATTTCAGCTCACCTTGCGTGCGGCACAAGGAGCTACTGGCAAAAAATGGCCGCAAAGCAAAACGGCGAAAAGCCTATCGCCAAGCACGACGTTGGAAAAGGTCTCGAGAATTAAGTGTTTTCAAGTGGGCGTTGTGACCCGAAAAATCCGGTCAACCAGCTTGGGGTGCGCGGGACCAATCCACTGTAGCCTACTCATTCAGTCCGTTAGGTATACATCGTATACCTTCTTTATGCTGATTTTCTGGTCACCTTCTTGTTCTTTCAAGAGCATTCCTATCTAAATTTGTAAAGCTACACATAGCCTGCAACAAATAATCTTGTACTATTAGCAGGTCTACTTGAGACTTTGTTGATGTCATGTTGAACGATACAGCAGGCCTGCAGAACTCAGAAACCTCGAAGGGCCAAATTGACCAACATACATTTGCCGCGGTCCGCAAAATTTATTTCATTTTGTTGTAATTTGAAACAAAATTTTGTTGTAGTTTGAAAAAATTCTGAAAAGGTCATTAATTATATGTCCAAAGCCGCGCTGTTGCAACGTTTGCTGCAACTGCTAAAGCTCTCGATGACTGCACACGGAGCTCTCGCGGGTCGCATGCCGCCCGCGGGCCGTATTTTGTGCAGGCCTGCGTTACAGCGATCTGGGCGTTCTGCAGTGTACCTTCCTACAATTCTAGCGCACTACTACCAAGCACAGTGGCATATCGAGGTTAAGTTCCGCTCAGGCCCGACCATAAATGTGGCCCACTTTTCAATCCTCAAATTTTCTTGCAAGAATTTGAAATGAAAAAAGAGGATGTTTCGTGATCAGTAAGCACATACGAAATATTAAAATTTCTTGAACATCAGAATCAAACATTCACAAATTGCAATGAGTCTTGTCTTGTAATAAACATCGAAGCTCATTGTCTTTCATTTCGATCTATGAGATTACCCTCAGTTGTTGCGCTACGAAAATTGAAAACGATAACCTTTAAGATAAATATGATCAAAAACCTTTGAAATTGCTATCAAACACCTAGCAAATTCCAAACGAAATTCGTGATGTTAAGACATTAATTTCAAAGCTGGAATAGTTGCTCATAGTTTAAAAACTGCCTACGTCGATTAAAAAATATTGTATCGCTACTATCCTTTATAAGCAAACAGCCAATGCTAATCCAGGCGTTTGTAGTTGCTTGTGTAAGACTTTGCTTTCTTTAAGAAACTTTTTATAAAAATACAGATGACAAAAAATGTCAAAACGCAAAAGATAATTCAGAATTAATTTAGCCTCCCTCGTTTTCAAAAATTTTCAGAATCTGAAGTCAGCTCTTCAAGTGCTTTTGTCACATGTAAAGCACTGTTTTCACAAAATGAACACTGAACAGCCTCATAGCGTGAACGTCGGCGAAGAACAGGCACTTCACTGTAATATTCGTGTACAAAGATAAAACGCCCCAGCGGTGCGTTGAGAACGAAAAAACAAGCAGCTTTTCTACAACAACAAAGATGATAATGGGACTTGTACTTGACGTATGAACCCCATCTAAATTAAAACTGTGATTCGAACAGAAAAAAACTTACTTTACCATTTTTACTCTACAAAAGACGCTGAACGCCGACCTGGTAGCTGTATTACTACACCCGATATACTCCTGCACTTGACAAATTTCAACGTTTCTTCTTCCAATTTATTCAATAAAGCTTTTTCATAGCGTTGGCTGTTCTTCCACGTTAATGCAAATGTCCCAGAAAAGAATCTTGACCATCACCTTTTCGTTTCCAACGGCAACAAAGCGGCAAGTTTAATTGTCTACATGGGTATTGCCAGCTTTACTATCCCGGATAACAGCGAAGTAGTTTGCATCGTGAAGTTGGTTGAAAGTGCTTTTGTTCACATGTTCACACAACAAACCAATGAATTCGTTTATAATCTGTGGAGATAAGAAGTACCAGTTGTCCTTGCATTCCTTTGAACAATGTTTTCCAAGAACACGATCATACTTACTAATTAGCTCGACAAGCTCTGAAAATTCTGCCCCTGCAATTTTTGCACTTTCCTGCAACTGAATGCTATATTGTTAACTTTAACAAAATGTGCAGGAATTTATTCAATAACGAAAATATTTTTACTAACGAATATATATGTCATAGTGAAAATATTTGCTCTCAAAAGTTGTAAAGTGATAGGTCTCTACCTGAGTAATCCTTTCTAGTCTTTTTTTGAAAACTTTACCGGGGATATTTTTTTCAGTGTGTATGTACAGCTGTAAATACACCTTTCTTAATGCTCTTTGTGTAATGACTACTTGCACGTTTGTTCTCTGGACGTATTTAAATAAGTGAAAACATCGCTTCAACAAAGAGATTGAAGGTTTATAGCTTCATCAGGTAAGTGTCAGCATTTAAGTCAAGTTCAAAACTCGGAAAATATCGAACTGCCTTGCCAATGTGAACCATATTAAATATTTCCAACGTTTGCATGCCACTATTTGTCGAAATGGTTAACGCCTGATATTAAATATGTTTTACGGCGATGATCGATGTTGTTTAACTCTCTGACGCAAGCTTGAAGAGTATCTGGTCTGGTGCAATTCTTAACAACGGATATTTTTGCACTTTTGTTAAGTATTTCTTCCTGTGAACGCAGCTCACACAAATTTCTGCTTTCCATCAGTTGCTAATCTACTCTTTGCAGTGCAATGGCAATGATCGAGTCGGTGGAATGCACAACATACGCGCTGTTGCAGGCCCCCTTCAGGGAGGAACCTGTCCTTGTAGCGCGCAGTAGGTCAGTAGCCACTGTCGTATCGCGCCAATACCAGCTGTTTTTGTTTTCCCTCAATCTTTGCAAAGAAGCGGACAGAAGACTAACTTACACTCGTCGTGGGATTGGCCAAGATGCTCAGTCATTGCGCGAGGCTGAACATGGATTTTTTTGCCTTGAGAACCCCGACCATCGACAATGCTTTAGCTGCGGAAGGATATTCATTATTTCAATGGAAAACGAGGACGCCATTGAAGAACATGAACGGGCTTCACCCCCTTGTGCCATGACGTTGCGAATAGAATGCAGGAATATCCCTCTCGTGTGTGTTGAGGTAAATTAATGTCTTTCACGTTACTTCACTTTGCAACCAAATAGAAAAAAAAATTCAAACTGCGCTAAACACGCAAATAAAAAAATCAACTAAACTAAAAAAGATTCTTATTCATTATTTCGTTGCCCACTTAAACAAACTTTCTCCGTGCAGAGCACCAGGCTGCTCATTTTCGCTGCGAATGTTGCGTTAAATAACTTGCTCTTCTTTCCACGGTTTGCGATGTACAAAGATTTGTTGAATCGGAAATAATTTTTACTTGTTTTTTCGAAACAATTTGTTCGTTCTCTACCTGAGCAACGGAACTGAATTTTCCAGTAATTTCGTGTGTTTTAAACAAAAACGTTCTTCCAACCTGCTGAGGTTATCTATGCCGCTTCATAGAGGAAGTTAAGTTTTACCTACTCTTCAGGCATGAGTTTAGTGCATATTTTCAAGGGTATGCCTTAATTACATTTGGAAATGCGATGAACTTATTGGATCGTTCATAAAAGTTGAAAATGTCATGACAACTAATTTTCTTTTAATGTTTGCTTTAGCAACGAACAAATGATTCTTCTTTTGCGAAAACTTTTTCTTGCTAAATGCACTTGACTCAGTCATTTTGATGGAAATGTACCTTTCACTTGATTTTTGAGTTTCAAGGTTAAATTCCAATTTAAGTTGTTTGTGTTGCATAGCTCTTTCGATGCAGTCCTTTTGATAAATCATTCTTCTTTCCCGTTAATTAGCATTTTTGTTGAATTTTCTAGAGTACTCTTAACAGACATTTCCTTGGCAGCAACCATTTTCCTGTGGTTTCAGGTAAAACGTTTGTCAAATTTTTGACTTGTAATTTTGCGGATGAACGAATAAAACAAGAGAATTTTTTTCTCATTACATACAGTTTCGTAAAACTTTTGAAATTAAAAGACCAGGTCTCAATTTTATTAACATGTGCATGTGCAGCCCGTNATAGGACTAATACACCGTTGACTTACCTTGTCGTTTTTACAGCGCTCGTGCACATCGTGTCATAAAAATGTTTGTTCATGTNTCTAATTTACATGTGGAATTTTTTAGCTACTTAATCACGATTTTCAGGATGTGCTCGTGGCGAAAGTTTCAGATTGTGGACATTCCAGCACCTAACACCTTTCTCTGCTATTGACCAACGCCATTTTGCAGCTGCTGGATTTTTCTACACTGGGGTTGAGGACCAAGTCCAATGCTTTTCTTGCGGCGCTGTTCATGACAACTTGTCCGCTGACGTTGATCCTTACGTCTGGGGCTGGCAAAGGTAACTGAACATATAGAAAGAGACAAAATTGTGGCAAAAACGAGGTTTTGTGAAAAGAATGAGAAACAAAGCTTACAGTAGAATAACTGCAGGATGGTACAACTCTACGACAGTTTTCATAGACGTTCTATTTTTCAAATATGTATCATTAGAGGCCTGCAAAGTGTTAGAAATTTGCATATGGGCAGAATCAGGTGCGACATCTAGTCAAGATGCAGTCGTATGCTTCCTAGTGGACGCCGTATAGAGTTTGTGGTTGTGGAAACAATAGGTTTGTCGCTCAGGACTATTTTTTCGTTTTTGCTTAAATTTGCAATATAGTATGCATCCTATGCCCGCGTCTATTCTTTGTTGCATCTGTTCCGGTAACCCACTGTTTCCGAACCGATGGTCATATCGTATAGTTGTGTCATGAGGAAGGTTTAAAGTCAGTCACGCAGAGCTGATTTCAAAGTGGTTTTGAAATGTGATTTGTTTGAAAACAAGGCAATAGTCAGCTGAAAACTATGGTATCACCATCAATACAACAACGATCGTCCTGAAACGCGCATATGCAGCAAGAACCATGGCTATGTGTAGGAAAAACTACTGTGCTAAAGGTCCTTTGAGAAGTGGGATTTGGGAAGGTTTTGATTTGTGGCTTCACTCAGCGATCATGCACTCTACTAGCCTGAAGTCCATGCTGTGAGTATCCGAGAAGGCAGTGCAACAAACAGACATGCCTGGCCTACTAGTTCTAACCGCAATACCCAGTGAAGTCAAAGATCCGTCGTGAACGCAGCACGCCTATCTACACTGTCTCAAAACAACACACGGCGTATAAAATTAGCGCCGAGAAAGCCCAAAACAACATGACTTGCTACGCAAAACGACACATGAAACGCTGCACAGGCTAATGAAATTGGCGAAAACTGACACCGGTAAAAACCCTCACCAAACATTTTTGCCTAGCCCACCGTTACAGAACAAAAGTATCGTAATCTAAAAAACCCTAAACCTTTGTTATCGAAGAGCTTCCCGCCACACCTATTTTTCCCATCCAGGAAGTTAAAAAGACCCACAAGAGGGCATACAGAGTGAAAAAACCGCGAACGTGCGAAGCAGCTCGTCTGTGCTACTCACCCAATAAGTTTGCTTCGCAATGCCAAGACAATTTTGCACATCTTGAGCAAAAACCGTTCTACCCCATAATTTATCCAAAAGTCATCTTGGCTGCATATAAAGAGTTGTGAAAAATTTATATTACGGGAATGCTAGAAAATTTCTTTATGCGGTCACAAACTTTATTTCAAGACTCAAGGTAAATCAACAGAAAATCGATAAGACGTTATTTTTGATTTTTTAAATGCCGCTAAATTATGATATGGTTTTATCTGTTTTACGATGCTGCGAACTTTACCAAATTATTTCATAACTTTGGCATTTCAAGTATACTCACCAGTGAAGTACATATTTGAGCACAAACGTTTGTATTTTCTTAAAGACTAAATAACGTAAAAAACAAATATGGATCTACAACAGAACCTAGTTTTTGAGTTATATGCCATATGTATGAACATTTTGAGATAAAAGCGATTTATTGGTTAATTTTATGGTGACACTAAACGCAATATATAAAACAAAGCGTAAAATCCTCCAAAAATTTATAAAATTCTCAATGGTGATTTTAACAGTTGCTTTGTACTTTGTTTGGGTTATAATTATGTTCTTCGTGGTGAAATTTCCCTTGCACTCCNACCCTCAATTCTTTCTTTTTTTCCAATTTCGTTTTACTTTTGATTAAAATCTGTTGACTGGTATTGTGCTTNTCAGGCCAAGTTGTTGTTTTGCGAGTGGAGAACCCCGTTGTGGAAATTNACGTTTTGTTCAGTGCTGTCAGAAAGACAAACAACCTNTGGCAAACAAATCTATCATTGAACGGTCTCTTCTGCGAAGCACAGTGAGTATACCATTAATGTCTTTTTCCAAACAAGATCATGGAACTTCACTGTTTCCCGCAGCAGGCTGGTTTGGGGGGAGTGACCTCCAAATATATTTTCTACTCCGCAAATTTTGTTGTGACCAGAAAATTTNTTCATTGAACATAAAACTGCAACAAAAATCCTGACTCCATAGAGATGTACTTTACCCACAAANCTTGAAACCTGGTTACAGGCCTGGNCCACAGCGCAGAAAAGAAACTGAATTTATTCGTGACATGTTTTTGATCTGCGCCAACATATCGTTTGTCCAGTCAGTACAGAGAATTCCAAGCATTTTTTGAATAACTTACTTTACTTTTCCATGCGTTAATTCAGCATGAAGTTTATTAATTTGTTAATTACTTTCAGGATATCGATATTAAATGAATGACGCGGGTTCTGCTATAAATTGTTTGTTGATCTTTTTCAGTGTGAACAAAGGTTTTTGAGAACTGTATTAGTATTTCAGGAAATAAGCGAAAAATGTGGAACGTTTCAGTGGCCTTACAGCAAATATTTTCCTGTTTAAACATTAATTCATGCATCAATCATCAAGTTGCTAATGCTGTTTGGTGTGATTCGCATTTGATGCTTTTTATCCAAATAATAATTTTTGTGCTTAATTCCAAAAATTTGTATATGTGGCGTGAACATCACATAAAATTGATAAGCTTATTTAAACTTTTCTCCTAAAGAATCGTCCATCACTTCGCCATCCCGTTTCTGACGAAATCAGCGTGGCGCACAATACCGGAAGGGATGCAGCAGAACAGTTTGGCTCCAGAGCTAGAAAAGGCTCTGTGGAAGCTTCAAGAGCATGTGCGGCTGGAACGTCATCATCAAACAATGAAAGGTTTGCTTTGGATATTACGAGTCAACAGTCGGGTCTTTTCCAATTCGGCCTCACGATATTCACGGGGAAGGTGAACGTGAGGTCACGACCTAGTGTAACCGATTTAACCTGATGACGAAGGTCTGTGTATTTCGCTAACGATCATGTTGAGGTCTGTTCAGATACGTGAATTTACAGTACTTTGAAAGAACAGGACCAAGTTTTTAAAACCTGTGATTCCGCCGGCTTCAATGCCTTGTACTACGTTCTGTTTTGTCTGTTTTTATCAACCTGCGTTCTGCAGAGTGTGTGTGTTCATACTATGGA
>JGI24159J19872_10014020_pt1 | contig 10388 bp, 11 predicted proteins | sample Ectturendosymbi4_FD_19872 | JGI IMG/M metagenome (IMG submission 19872) | reverse complement strand
TACTTCACTTATGAGGTCACTCACAAAAAATCCGCAACACCCAACCAAAAAATTTTTTTTCAAGTGCAGTCTGGAAGACTGACCGATTCGTTTGAGCCCTTCAACAGCTCTCTAGCGCAATCGGCGGAGGAGCTAGGGTGTTGGTAAGGCAATTGACAACTGCTGGTTTTAGGCCGATTTCAAAGTACGAATATATCGTACCCCGGCTCTCAAAGTGTCAAAGACTTTTCTGCGTTCTCTCAATAGGGAGTTATGTCGTGCTTCGCACCTCATGTATGTGACAAACAAATTGCGAGGTACAACAATTCTCAGGTAAAGATCCTTGATTTGTTTCAGTTCCCACTCGTACTGGCTGCATGGCATCAAAAGCAAAACTGCAATTGACATATTAGCCGAACAAAACGCTTCTAAGGGATAGAAAGAGGTGACAAATTGACAAACAGAAATGTACACAAAAGAAAGGGATTCTGTCTGAAGTGATGAAAAAGTGACAAATTGAGCGAATTAAACGATGACGAATTTGACAAATTCCATTGTATATAGAAAAAGATTACAAAATAAACTCTTAAGAAAACAGAAGTTGCAAGAAAAAGCAGATTTAGTCTTTTTGTGCTGACTACATCTTGTTTTATATTCAATGGTTATGTAAGAATTAAGTTTTGCTGGTAATTGACACATTGGGAGCCAGTGTATGAATATATCATACTTTGAAATCATGCATTGAGCTGCTAGTTTGGTGCCACTTTGCAACTCCATAACTTGCCAGGTGATTGTGCCGGAAAGCTATCCATACCCCCAAAAGACTCGGTGTGTCTTCTAGTTTGTACTGAAAAAAATTTTTTTGTTTTGGGCTTCGTGTTTTTTGTGGAAGACACGATGAATGGGTTAGTTTTTTTGGCCATTTTGGCTCAGGTTTCCTGTCCCTGGGCCCAACTGCTAGATGGAAGTATTTAGTTCAAATTTTATTGGAACCTAGGCTAAAATACAAATCTTTTTAGCGTTTGATCAGCTTTCTAGCGTTTCTGGTACAAAGGTTAGGGTAAAATTACCAAGTTTGTTGTTTTGGCCAGAACTTTTAAACCAGAAACGCTAGATAAGGCCAAAAACCCACCTCACTAACAACATCACTCACAAAAAACCTGAAACCCAATATTATTGTTTCATTGAACACTCAAAGACTTAACGAGTCTTTTGAGGGTTTGAACAGCTCTTTAGTGGAATCAGCAGAGGAGCTATGCCATTGTTAGGACACGTGAAAACTGCTCAATTTTAGGCTGATTTCAAAGAATGATGTATTCGTATGGCAGCAGCGAACATGTTAATATTGTACATTGCGGATATGTCTACTTATCGAAAATACCCATATTGTAATTATGGACAATTTGTCAGCTGTCTATGAATGTATTTCTTGCATAGTAAGCTATGATCCAAGTTATGCCAACCCACATTCAAGAGAACACTGTTCACCAATATTCCCTCGCTATTGAGAAGTTGTGGTACAAGACATTCACAAGAGCCGTGTAAGCTATATACCTGCAGATTTCCTTTTGTGCTGAGTGATGCAACAGTCTGCTATATGAAGTCTGTGCCAAGTAGACGAGTTCTACTAAGGTCAGGGTTGATCAAAATCATGATTTTTTAAAACAAAGGGTGAATGAGGCAGGTGTGAGCAGTGAGCACCAGACAGGAGCGCAGTTCTCTGCAGTTGAATGTAGCAGCGCTAGGGTGGCTGTTCGCAACGTTGTTGACCTAGCACCCCAGCCTGAGCCTGCAAACTGCCTCAAGAGTGCAATACGTGATGACAGCTTTTTGCAAAGTTCACTCAAGGTGTCAGCAATACGTGAGTGACCTGTCCAGCATTACTCCAAGGTATTTGGGCTCGGAGCACAAGGGCAGGATTTTGTTGGTAGTTGACTTTTAGCTCACATTTAGCTTCCTTGTTGTTAAGATGGAACACTGCTGACACCGTTTGCGTAGTGCTGAGCTTTAACTTCCAGGTCTGGAGGTATTCACCTACGGTTGCCATGTCCTTGCTCAGTACCCTTCCACTACCTGCCAGTCTCCATCAGCATGCATGGTTGCTAGGTTGTCAGCTTATGCATACTTTCTGGAGATGGTGTTTGGCAGGTCAAAGATATAGATGTTGCAGAGAAGGGGTGCCAGGACAGATCCCTGTGGGGTGCCATTCTTAAGGCATTGTAACCTGCTCCATTTGCCATTTCTAGTGGTAAGGGTGAAACTGCAATTAAGAACCATCTCCATGATCATGCAAAGACCCTGTGTCTGTCAGGTTGCAATCGCAGCAGGTTGCAGGTGAGGTCACGGTGCCACACAATGTCATAGGCTGCTGTGAGATTGACAAACGGAGCTCGGCCTTCTTTGCTGAAAAGCTATCCTTGATGTCCTGAGTCAGCAGTGTGACCTGGTCTATGGTTGACCTCCCATATCAAAAGCCTATTTGCTCCTTTGGGAGCAGTGGGTCGATGATTGGTTCCACACAAGCATAAATGAGTCTCCTGAGGATTTTGAAGGGGACACATAGTCAGAGACATGAGGCGATAGCTCTTTGGGTCCCCCATTGGGTTTTCTGGTTCAGGGATTTCAAAATAGTGCTCTTCTCTAGATCTTCGGAATTTTGAGTTGGTGTGTGCAGGAAGTAAGGAAATCGCAAAACCAAGATTAAGAGCCGACCCGGTGTGGAGCATAACTCACATCTGTCATCCTAACTCATGGAGTAATTAAATAACGCAAGAGCACAAAAATGTTTACTCATAGCCATAGCACATTACAGAAGTGTTAGTACACAATCAATAGTCAACACTGCGAGAAGGAAAACACTTAAACAGCGCCTTAATTATATCATCCACTCTATCTTAAAAGGAATGTGTTTGTGGTCTTCCTTGCCAAAAGCAATAGCTTCTACATGTCTAACTTATAATGGAATGTTTAGTGCACCTACAACTTTACTCTCACCTTTTTAATAGCATACTGCTCTTCTCTGTTCTTCTTATCAGCTTTATAAACAGTCCCAAAGCTTCCTTTTCCAATTTCCACAAAGTTGGTGTAAGCATTCATTGCCACCAAGTTAGCACAAGCACCATCCAATCTTTCCAGTACCAAGGTTAATTTGGTACACCAACAGCATTAAAGCTTTCCACAGACCTAAATCAACTACATCACCTACGTCAATGTCAAATGAATTATAACGAAGGAATGCAAAACAGATAGAATCAGGATTTAATTAGGGCTGCTACCTAGGTTTCATGCATATGCACACTTCTCACCACCAGCAATGTATAAACTGACTGTCAATGCAATGTAAATGAATCTGTTGTGATAATTATCTAGCATTTTGCAGATTACTGACCAGTGAGAATATAATAAGCATGAAACAAGAGTAGCGCCTTGGTTCTAACAAAATGTGAGATTAAATGTTGATGCTGGAACTATTCAAGAGTCTATTACATGCAGCTAAACAATGTATCCCACGTGGCCATCGCAACAACTATGTGCCTTTTTGGGACCAAGAATGCAAGACCCTTCATCGGTCCTTTCTCCAAACCTGTTTTTTTTTCACTGAGACATTTTGGTCACTTTTTTGCAGAGACATTTTCGTCACAGACATTTCGGTCATTTGTCTTGCAGTTGTGTCAAAACTCACCATAAGTGTCTATTTTCAGACATTCTGACCGAAATGACCTAATTTTTTTTGGTCATTTCAAAGACGTTTTGGTGTATGACCAAAAAAACATCTCCAAAGCCCAGTGTTGACTGACTTTGACAGAGCCTCCTCACCCTATTTTCATGGCTCAACCAGAAAAAAGAGGAGCAATGGCAAGAAGCTGTCTAGTCCATTTACGTTTCACGCTCCAGCTGCCAAGCATGGAGCACCATTAACACCTTGGCTGCCGTGGATTTGCCTGTAAATCCCGTATTTTTGCACTACTTTGCAACTCCATAACTTGTCAGTTGATTGTGCTAAAGAGCTGTTCAAATGCTCAAAAGACTTGGTGAGTGTTCTAGTTTGCCGTGAAAAAAATTGTCAATTTTGTGTTTTGTTTTCTATGGGTGACATTGCAAGTGGAATAGGTTTAAGCCTTTTTGGCTGAGGTCATCAAGCCCTGGGCCCCAACTGCAAGAGGGAGGTATTTCGTTCAAGTTTTTAGTGGAAACTAGGCTAAAATCCAAGTCTTTTGAGCATTCGATTGACTTTAAGGTTTGTGGTTCAAAAGTTATAACAAAATAACCAAAAATTGGGTATGATTCAGATGAAGAATTCTCTCTTGAAGTAAATTTGGAGATGCTCCCAGTTTTGAAGGATTTTAGGCTATATCTGAAAGTCAATGAATTTTTGTGTGTTGTCTATGATGAAAGATGTGGATACCTGCAACAGTCTGGACTTCATGCACTTGGTAGCCCTTCTTGCTCACTACATTGGCCAGAAAAAAGATGTATGCTGGTTACCTTTTCAACATGTACTCTGTAAAATATATGTACCTTAACTGGCAACTTCTCATGAACAACATTATCTGTCAAATGCATCCAAGAATAAAATACTTGTGGCTTCGGAAAAATATAAAGCATAACTTGATTGTTTGTAGTTTGTGTATCATTATCTTACAACTACATGAAAACATGTTTGAAGTGCTATGCATAGACATGAATGCACCAAACTATCCCAAGTGCAAACGTATGCTTATTTGTTGTGTTTGGAAAAATACATTTCCAGTCGAAAAACAAGGACTAGTGACTACAAAATGAACAAGAAAGAGAATTTTGATAGGACTCATATGGTTGAATTAGCATGCATTTTTTCCTACACTCAAAAAAATAACCCAGCAATATTATTCTTGCTTTGAATTGTCCTTGAATAGTCCTTTGAGATGAGGTATCACACGTCATCTTACAAACAGAGCTCCTCCAAATATGGGATGTTAAAATGACATTATGCATGAGTGATCATAAGAGGTGCTGCTAATCAACCTTGGTTCAAAGGTTTACAAATATAATCTCACATGTCAGCATCTGGGAATTAGATCAAGCATATTATGCTCAACAATATTCAAAAGATTAACTGCCTAAAACCATGTACAGGTGGACTTAAAAGAACTTCAAAGTTGATCATAAGAAATTCATCATGCTGCCACACATTAATACAAAAATAGGCCATCTTCAAATCCTTGTAACTTTGGCTATGGTTGTCCGATTTTCAAAAAAATTAGTTATTGTATTTATTCGAGTATAAGTCGCATTTTTTGAAAAATTCACCCAAAAAGTCAGATGCAACTTATACACGAGGTGCGGCATGCGCATGTACGCTGGTACTGTGCGTGTGTTATCTAGACGGCACTACCTTCACGTGTGTGCATGCATGCTGCTACTGTGTGCTTGTTATGTAGACAGCACTTTGCACCTGTATGCTCATGCAACGACAATCACAAGAAAAATGCAAAGGCAAACTACAAGGCACATTGTTAATCACAGACACGTGACATTTTAGTTGCATTATGGCTTCTAAAAGAAAGCGTTCCTGTTATGATGCTGCTTTTAAACTGGAGGTTGTAGATCATGGGATACTGATGAGGATGTACCACAAGAAGACTGGGATAAACTATTTTAGGACAGTGAATGCATTGACTTTGATGGCTTTTAAGTTTTTGTTATGTGATTTTGATGAATAAATGTTGTTTAAAAAATTTTGTACCATTTGATCATCCAAATATGGAGGTGCGACATTTATACGCATGCGACTTATACTCGAATAAATACACTATTTTTGATCAGGAGAAGCTCTATAAGCCTGTCAAATTTCACCAAAATCTGAAAGGGTAGGTTGCATGGCCTGGATCACTGAACTCTCTGGTGGTGCAAGAGTGGTAGTATTCATTTATTGTGCACAGCTGCACACAAAGGTCTAAGGAAGCTACGTTCTCTGAAAAATAATCATTGAAAGTGCAATGTAGATTAGTTTGCATTAGCAGAACTGTATAATTGATTGAGAGGAATAAATAAAACTGCTGTCCAACCACTACAAAATGCTACAAAACCAAATTTTGAAACAAATGACTTTTACCTACAAAAGATCAAGTTCAAACAGTATTTCCAAAATATTTAAAATTTTTGAATAAATTTGATTTATCTTATGCACAAGAATTATGGCAAAATAGACACAGAAATGCTTTGCCTTATGAGACAAAATAGACACTGCCTTTTTTATGGGCCGGGCCAAAATTTAGGAAGGGTTATGGCTATGAGTTTGTTGTGATGAGTATGGGTCAGTCCAGGTCATAAAAATATGAGCCCATCACATCTTTAGTAGCTAGTTATAAGTTCACCTTGTATAGCCATTGCCAGGTACCGTATTTACTCAATTATAAGCCACTGCTCATTAAGATTATAAGCCACTGCTCTTTTTCATCATTTCGTGTGTCTTATAATAATCAAGTAAATAGAGATACCTAGAATTAGACACTTGTTTTAGAGCAGGGGTCGGCAACATTTCCTTGGTCATGGGCCATAAACATACTCTGCAAAGTATGGCGGCCATACCAGTTTTCCACCAACAACTCCATTCCTCTTGCTGTTTATGATGTTGCTAAACTTCAGAATTTATTAATTATAATCAGATTAACTCCTGATTGACATAGTTGTAATAAAGAAAACGGAAACTACGATACTAAGTATGTCTAGCACTGTGCGATTTCTCGTAAGTAGTTCCGCATAAGTATGCAATACAAGAAGTTGAAAGAAGGGCAGATTGATAAAGTGATTAGATGGGCAATACTGTTATAAAGGGCCTGTGTCCTGCAAGCTGGATGATTTTGCTTGGTGGGCTAGATCCAGCCTGCGGGCTGTAGGTTGTTGATCCCTGCTTAGTATGCAAACAATGCTTACAATGGACTACAGTATTAGGTTGCAAAAATCATGGTGATCACAAACTGCTTGTAAGCCTTTCTAATATAATTGTTCACATTTCTGGCATGTGAGTTACAGATCATAAATATGTTGTCATTTTTTGTGATTCAGAAATGCGTTTTCCACAGCACTCACATTGTCCAGGGTTTAAGTGATGTACCTTCCTTAGGCCAAGGTATATCTGTTGATATTTTTGTTTTACACATATCAAATTGGTGAAACAAATTTGAACCAGTTCAACACCAATTTGGAAAACAGCATTAAAAAACATGTTGTTGGACTCATTTCATTATAGCCATGCACTTTTCAACATCAAATACATGCATGAAATAAAGTGTTTGTGAGCATTGACAGAGTTAAAGCACAATCATTTATGATTGTTCAGAAATATATGTCATTTAAAATGCCAGAATCAAAACCTTCTCATAAAGTTCAGGAAAACGCTGAGTGTTTCATTTCAGCCATAGGTGGACCCATGCAGATGCTTGAAATGCATAGATAATGAGCCCTGAGTATTAGTATAAGTTAACCTTAAGAAATTATTTTCGGCCTACAGTTAACAGTATAACTCTAGTCACTACTGCAAGTGCAAAGGAAGACTGCGTACAATAGGCCATATAGCCTATGCCATGAATCTTTATCTGTATTTATAAACATTGTTTTCTACCCATGCTAATTGTTTTTGCTATGAAATGTTGTACTAAAATGCCTTGCCCTCTGCCTCATAACCATGATTGCTGCTTGCTTCCTTCACCTATATGCTTGCTTCACCTGCTCATCTGTACATGCCTCATCTATGAAATGTTGTACTAAAATGCCTTGCCCTCTGCCTCATAACCATTATTGCTGCTTGCTTCTTTCACCTATATGCTTGCCTCACCTGCTCATCTGTACATGCCTCATCTGTTCATTGCTTGCCCACCATCATGTGTTATGTTGATGTCCATTGCATTTTTTATATTTTTTAATTTTTGCTATATGCTACATTTCTTTGTGACTCCATTTTGGCTTGTTTGTGTACATATTTTCTTTTTCGTTTCTATTTTTGAGTCATTCTCCATTTTTTTAAATTGGCTTGCCGATGTGCTTTTGATATCTTGATTGTATTGCTGTATTTAATATCATTTTCCCCCAAACATTACTGATTTCACTTGCCTCTGAATATCATCTTTATCTAAACCTTAAGACCAAAAAATTCGTCGCAAACTGAGCAAAAAGTATCATATTCTTAGGTTAAGCACAAGCAGGCAAGTACTACTGTAACAGAATGTTGGCTAGAGTTATTCTAGAAGTGCAATGCACACCTACTAGGTAGTGTAGTAGTAGTAGTAGTAGTAGGTAGGTTGGGGTGGTCTTACCTTAACTGAATGATATTGAATACACTGTGACTATAATAAGGAATTATTCAGAACACAGGAATAGTACCTAGGCTTAATCACTAGGCCTACAGTAGCCTAGCCCTACAGTTACTGTATACTGTAACAGTACTATACAGATATTACTACTGTATGGATGTGCCTACACAGTCCTGCCTAGACAAAGTTACAAACCTCAGTTTTCTTGAAAAATTTCCCAGATGGAGCTTGGTGCCTCTTTAAAAGATATGAACTTTTTTTCCAAATGGTATATTGTTTCTGTACTACTCTTACACTGCGATTGCAATTAGAGATACAAGAAATTATGAACTAGGAGAGGACACTCCCTATGCACAGTAATAACACATTTTATTGTACATACTAGCTAGAGACTAGAGTAGGTATTGCTGCGTGCCATGACGCGACAGTTTCGTCATAATCCCAATTGTACCAAATTATTTTGTAACAAAATAAATAGTAGAGCAATAGACGCTTGTGTTCTCAATTATAAGCTGGAGCTAAAAATTGCAAATTACCTTTAGATCATACGATAAAGTAGAGCTTTTCGTGAGAAAAAAACATAGCTTTTATTTTATTCCGGTATTTACTAGTATTTCCCGGTCGAAGTTCCATTCTTTCTACGCTACACTCAACACTGGTACTACTTCAATTTGCTTCACAAGTGCAGAGTGCTCACCTAGCCACAAACTTTCATCAGTGTACACGCCCCTAATACGGAACATTTCGCAGATGCGTTGCACTTTCCTACTACACCAAGTACGCTTGACTTAGTTTTCACATTCAGAGGTTAACTGCGGCACAAAGGCGGCCTACACCAGATCGTTCCGCTCATTCTGCCGGCAACGCGGTCAAAGGTCACACAAACAACCAGCAAGCAAATGTATTTGGATTGCAAACTTCCAGGTCAGACAATCCAACGACTGCAAGTGCAAAAGAAAGCAGATAATTTCTTTCTTCTGGCAGTTACATTTATATTCATTAATTTATTAACATTTTATATTTTTAGCCAACGTTTCGCCCACCTATTCACGTAGGCTTCCTCAGGGCAATGCTTTTAACCACATAACATGCAATTTACCGATAACAAACAAAACAATGAGAAGTGTGACAAATACAAAATCGCACTACCGACCACACCATACACACTGTAGGACAGGGGTGTACAACCTGCGGTCGTACGGCCGCATGTGACCTGCGTTTAACATTTTTGCTGCTGTACTTTTGTTTTACTTCGCCTGAACCTGTTAGGCCAAAGGAAGCTTTTGATGGTGTTTCCACTATCAGGGATGTTGGGCCTTCGACCGTTGAGCTTGCAGTGCGCTTCTCCCTACACACTCAATGTAAACGCTGCTCGACAGGCACTTACATAACTCCCTTTTCCACAGAAGTTATTCGTGAGACGAAGCCAGCGTATCGAAGATCGTATGCTCCTGCACGTCATGGCTTCGAACACCTGCCCTCCACCAAGGCGTGCCCCACATCTCCACCATTTTTGTTTACTTCGCCGCAACCTGTTAGGCCAAAGGAAGCTTCCTATGGTGTTTCCACTATCAGGGATGTTATGTCTTTGCCTTTGACCGTTGAGCTTGCAGTGCGCTTCTCCTTACGCACTCAATGTAGCCTAAGCGCTGCTCGACAGGCGCTTGCAGTACACATGTTATTCAAAATATATGCATGGGTGTTGGAAGGATTTTTTCCAGGGAGAGACACTAGGGGGTTTTTCCAAATTTTTTCCAGGAGAAGCCAAAAGTGGTGAAATTTCTTTTTTCCCACTCGAAAGTAAGAAAACAATCATTTTTTGCTTAGATTTTAAAAATCTAGAGGGGACTTGGCCCACCATTGCCCTTTCCCCTGCCGACGACCATGAATATATGTTATGGCAGCCGTGCATTAATATAAATTCTTTGTCTCTTGTGTATAAGTATAGTGGATTTAACTTTTCGTATTACGACTTGCCGTTTCCTACTCGCTATTGTATTCCGTACGTGTGATCTGGTTTGTATCAACTTGTCATTCGCGTCAAGGGATTTCGTGTGTCCGCGCATGACCTCGATTCGCATTGCATTATTCGGTTTTGTCCCTCGGCGTGGACACCAC
>JGI24159J19872_10014016_pt1 | contig 10390 bp, 6 predicted proteins | sample Ectturendosymbi4_FD_19872 | JGI IMG/M metagenome (IMG submission 19872) | reverse complement strand
GCAAAGGCAAGGTTAAATCCTGAAAGTCATTGGTTGGTTAATGGTTCATTTTTGCTAACAGAAAGTTTTGTAAAAATTACAAGTTTGTGATGCACCTTTGTCAACTCTTTCTTTGTGGTGCACCCGACGTATATTTCGGTGCACCGTGCACACTGGTTGAAGAGCGCTGGTATAGAGTTGCAACGGGAATACCTGCGGCCCATATTTTTAGGTCTGGTTTCGGAGCTAGCAAGTTGCATTTCAGGTAAGGTTTGTGGCTGTTGATACCTGCGGGGACAGGAAGCGGTGTACGATCCGAAGTTATTTTGCCAATATCAAATGTTGAAAGCATTATTTGTATCAAATGTTAACGTTTGCCAGACACGATTCATTTGGATGTAATCTGTGACGTGATTTCTATCTGGCTTGCGGAATCGAGTGGTGTAAACGATGTAGCCTACGTTTAAATCTCCTCGCACAATTTCGTAAACAACATTTTATCTACTTTTGATACTCTGAGTTGTACGTTCATTAGTAAGAAAATTCAGTACATTCTCATCTTTTACTATCATTCTCACTCTAAATCACGTTCACTTCTTTCTTACAACGAACTCACGAACGCCATTTTCATGTTTCGTTTACCTCCAGAAAATGCATGCACGGAACCATAAATATTAAGTTTGTGCTATTGTCTGTCGTTGAAAAAGAAAGGTCATGTTGAAGTTTGCTCGTAAGCACAAAAAGCTCACGAAACAGACATTAACCCCTCGGTTTTGTAAGCGCCACTTAATCTACTGGGGTATGGGACAGCTGTTGCTTTAGATGCGTTGAATTTGCGGTCACTGATATAGGGTTAACGAAACAGAGGCATTTTTGCACTTGCGGTACATAATACAGTACAGCAAACGAACGACCCAAAGTGGCACATCATAGACAGTTGCAGTTCAGCACATTAATAACCACGCTCAAAGATTCGTAAACGTCGAAATTGTCGACAAACTTTGAACAAACTGAACTTCAGGTAACAATTGATTTGCGTAAAGGACTGAGCATACACTACGAAATCGCAAAGAGCAGACACGACATGATATCTTAGCAAGGCGATGCAATCCTGCAGGGAGTAATGAAAGATTCAAGTCAAGCAATGTTTCAAGGTTAAAGGTCAAGGTTCAAGTCAAAGATTAAGTTATGTTCCGTGAATTGACTAACGAGCATCATTTTCCTTCACAGGTAATATGTCATAAAAACCGCTCCTTGCCCATGCAAACACTGCTGTAGTAATTTGCAAACAAGAGACGACACAAAAAGTGATACCAACCTGGCGTCATAACTGTTTCAAGACTTACAGATTCGTAATCTACGGCGCACCACTACTTGTGTCACGGTCAAGTTCGCCACACAGTTGCCTGGGAACCACAGCCAGTACTGTAGTAGTGACGCCGACCGCAGTTACTGAAGATCACGTTAGATGCCTTGTTTAAAGGAAGAGACGCAGGCAATATTTTCTAAGCAGAGCTTGAATTTTGTCGACGTGAAGCGGAGATACAGGCTGACCAAGTCGGTTCTGGTAGTTAATCGTAAACAAATTTTAAATTTGTGCCACTTTCATATACTGAAAACAAACAAAAAACACTGAAACCACCAGCATCCATTTTCAACTGCGATTTAGTTTAACAACAGCAGCGCACAGGACGACTGCACGCTTGAAACAATCCAGACCTAACCTCTTCCCATGCCAGGAGCCTCCTCACCTTTGCTATCACGTTATAAGTTCATCTTGACTTCCTTGCTAATTCATGGGTAAATTACAAAAAATGGTAAAGCGTTTTGCAATTTTTTTACGTGCACGTGCGTGCTAATCAGCTATACACATCTTTATTGAGACTTCAACGGCAATTAGCACGCTACAAGTAAACACTCTCTTGGCATGGCGAACTTGAGGCGGCCAGCTTGCGCCAGGAGGGAAACAACTGATCACAATCTAAAACAACATCGAAAGCCTGCATGCACCACTAATAATATCTCAAATTAAAATTTTAGACCACGAAACGATTCTGCTTACCACTGGTAGAGCTGAAGATAAATCGCTGCTGCAAATTCACATTTCAATCCAGCTGCAATAACTGCATGGAAACAAGCGAGGAGGTGGGACAGCAAAGCCTTTTGCTTTTTGCGTCCGGTCAAATTCGCCGAGCTCTTCGGGAGCACTTTGCTGTGCACTCAGCCGCGTCGTCATGTTTTTGTTGGTGGAGGAACAACAGTGAACGAGGAAGAAACATCAATAAACACAATGCAGACCGCAGTAGGGGAAAAAAGCTTGCAGGAGAAACAAGATGAGGGAAACAAATTGTCCAAAGTGTTTGCCCGAAGTGCTTTCCCAAACTTGAAACATTAACATGCAATTACGCCTAAAACTCTTATTTATTACTCTAAATACCAAGAGATGCACCGATTGCTGATACGGGCCGGAAACAACTCCACTGGTGACGCGACTGTGTGCACTCATTACAATCGAATGCGAACGAATACTTTAGACACAACATGTTTCGAGCAAATAGCATGCAGAGTCCGAGAAAATAGGAAAGTTTATCTCATCTTCATACATCGGGTATCGCTTGGCCTGGGGATATATCGTATTTTGAAAGAAATCCAACGTCGTCAGCACTTAACCAAGGTTCAATCTTCGTCTGAATCCATAACCCGTCTTCTTTCAAACTGAACATACGCAAAAAGCACATTATTGCATACGCACAACGTAAATTACATATAGAATTAGAATGTTTTCTACACGTTTTGAACTCTATTGTCCTCGTACTTGGGAATTAAAGCTGAACATTATCAGAAACTGGGCGTCTACTTTAAAATTACATGTTTTCGAAACATTTCAGTTATTTCTAAAAGTTGCCTGACCTTAACCATAAAGCATGGGATTTAAGGACACGTAACAGGAGTGTTGGGTTTACCGTACTTTTTCCATTTCTATTTNGTGAACGTCCTTTAGCAACTCACCAAAAACGCACTGCTTGTAAGGAATTTATGCATGTTCCATATTCTGTTTCAAATACATATATGTACTAAGNAGCACACTTAACCAACTGCACTAATTACAACAGCATTAAGAAGCTAAAAGATTAATAATGAAAATCAAATCTTCGTGCTTAAAAAATACCTTTGCACAAAACCATTCAACGATTATCTCCATTTGCAAACCCATGATCACTATTTGTTAAAAACTATATATGCCAAAAACAGGAGTTCTATCACGCCGTTTACCACCAAAACGATACAGAAGACCGTGATATTCAAATTTGGCTCCGCAGCAACGTCTAGTCTTCACAGGGCTGTTGAGCAGACGTGATAATTTTGTCAAAAACAACTAGTGAAAGCGCCTCCAGCCACAGTCTCGAGATACGTATTCGTGAGTCTTATCTTGACCTCGAATGACACAAGCCTCGGCCTCGAACCCTCCGTCCACGACTTGAAATGCAGGAGGAAAAAGTTTGGCGAAGCCCAGATAATTTCGTTTCTAGTTTCGAACTTTTTAACACTGTCCCGGTCAGGTACGTCGAAACGATTCTCGAAAGTGCAGTCTTGGGCACGACACTAACATTTACTCAAGCATTTGGTATTTAAAACATCAAAAAAACAGAAAAATGTTTGGCGACCTAGGTTGTTGTCACCGACATGTTCAGCAGAAGAAATCGGGTTCAGTGATGATGAATAATGGACTTTTGCAAAAAAAAACAGTTCAACCCATTTCAGAATGCGAAATGGGAACTTCGTATGAAACAATCTGAAGTATGAACTTACTTTCACTGTTGTTTTTTGTTTACTTCCACTGATTTGTTCAAGCAAACCAACAAGTTGTTGTTCAGACATCTAAGCAGCAACAAAGAACGATTAATTTTGTTGCATCTTACTGAAAATACAGGTAAAAATAGCACGAAATTATGTAAAGCGATCAACACACCACCAAGTATGGAAGAAAGTAGAATTTAAACAACAAGCTTTGTGTGCATGCACAAGGTGTCACCCACATCACCTTTTCAGCAATTTGACCTCGCTGCGCCATTTGAATCAACATGCCTTCTATTTGCTTGGCCTTGTCAGGTTTTACAAGAGCAATGCTGTTCACTGCAATAAACATGAAGAACAATCACCGTATACACATACAAGCAATACCCAATGCATCTCTAAACCAAAAAACGTTTATAAATGTTCTTCTTCATTAATTCTTTGACTTACATCTTGCTCGAGCATTTTGATCCAGGATTTGAGAAAGCATACTGTTCATCATTTCTTGTTGCCTATGACATCATTTGAGGTAAATTCATTGTGTTCAAACCAGTAACATGCATTATTTTTATGACAAAAGCAAATTTACCTTTCTTGGGCTTGTTGTTGCTTTTTTTGTTGTTCAGGATCAGCAGCCTATCAAAAACATGCAAAACCGTGCAACAACACAATAATGATGAACAGCACATAACTACCAATCATTAATTTTTTACCTCTAATAGCAAGCTTAGCACAGGCATAAACCAAAACTGACAAAGTCGAACTTGACCCATCAAAATGAACACAACAGAGTAAAAAATAAAACAAACTAGAAAATTCAAATACTACTTGAACTGAGATAACTCATTATGATTGCAATAAGTACTAGAGAGTGTTTACATAAAGTAGTCTTTCAGATATCACACAAAACTTTTTAAAAAATTTTCTTTAGCTATAGAATGACCTTCAACAGGTCAATTTCATTATACTCGCTTTGTGTACTCATTTTGGGAATGTCATGAGTAGTCAGCTTGCTCCTGGATCACATGGGTATTTTTGCAGCAAAAGCTGTACTGATGGCAAGACAATGCTAGCACCACACATGAACCATTTCCTTGCACCTGCCACTATCATCAAGTAAAATGCTGGACAGGCTGCAATTATAGTTTTTCAAGTCTTCATATGACCCGACTGGGAAATGAACCCAGCGTACCAGCTTTGGTGGCAAGTGCGCAACTAACGACATTATTCAGTTGGTAGACCACTTAACCATAGAATAACTTTCAACGCACAAATTTATATTTAACAGGAATGAACAACTACATGAAGTTTGAAGTAAATCTGAAGCTATAAGCTGTTAAAAGCTATGAAAAACCTCACCCCATACTGTTGCTGAAGCTCTTGCATGCGCTTTGCCCGTAATGCTGCAAGCCCATCTTGATCCATAGTTTAAATGTTTTAGGCTTATGGTAACAGTTACAAACAGTTGGATAACACACTAGAAATCTTTCCTGTGCAAAAAGCAAATGGTAACATAATATGATTTTATGAACCCTTTCTAGTAATTCCAACTTAAAAAGTTGTATTGCAAGTTCAACTTCATTTCTGTATTTCAGTGAATAAGAACTGCAATTTCAAGCATCTTCTGCAACATTTGCATACACAAAAATGATAAACTAAAAACTGTCCGAATCTTCAAGTTCATTGAATTAATTTGGTGTATTATATCTATATATGAAATACAGGTCATCTTGTTTCTCAAAGTAGCCTTGAAGCAGTTACTGTTAGTTATAATTTGACTGTAAATCCAAATCCATCACACAATTGGAGTGACTACAATATATATTTGTTTTTTGCAAGTATGAGATATTCCTTGCATTTATATTGCCCAAGCTTAAAATGCTCAATTCAACATTTTAATTAACACACACTAGTAAACATGCCCAGAATTTGTACAAAAAAATCAGTCTGTTTAGTCTTTAAAAGTCATGCAAATGCATGAGATCTCATGGACAATTGCTACAGAATCTAAACTGGCTTTATGCAATCACACATTTTGAAATAAAACATTGTAGCTCAACTGAGTGGTTTTTCAAGCTGCTCAACAGCCGTGTGAGGTCATTACTATGTTGTGTGAGAGAGAGAGAGAGTTTATTGGCACAAACATTAAACAATTTCATGCAAAAATAAAGGCGCTGGGACACCGAAAAAAACCTGCAAAACAGGTTGTCTCATCGGGCGCCCCTCGAAAGTTTCATAAATTTCTATCATGGTTGTTGTTGATTCTAAGTCTCAGACAGTGTTAAGGTTTGACTGGCTTTGCAAGTTGCAATTTTGAAGATCAATCAGAATCTTTTTTGCTGCTCAGATATTATTCTTTCATGCACTTTTTTAACACAAAAAACGTTTGGCATGGATTGTTAAAATCAATTACTCTTTAATTTTTCCACTAACCTTTCCAGGTCTTTTTATACTAGCATGTAATGCTCAACACACAAACTGTTATTTGCTTATAATAAGCCATTAGTTAAGATGTATTTTTATACAAATTCAAACATTTTGGCAACTTAAACAAAACTTTATCTGAGTTATAATTTGAAAGTTCAGAATGTCTTTTGTTTAACAACTTATATGGCATGGTGACACATCTTCAATAACTTTGAAATGGCTTTACTGCCATTGTTTGAAAATCACTCTTTTATGCTTTTGTTGCCCTAACACAATGCAACTGTAAACAGTTTGGTGTTCTTCTCTGTCTCAAATAGTGTAAACAACCTACTCCATCAAATGCTTTTCTGAATGACTGTACTTGTACAGTATTCTGAACCAAGTCGAATATCTTGGTGTATTGCTAAATGCCTCACGGAAGGATGATATCATTCCAGAAACAAGTGAAACCGCTGTACTGTGCACCATACAAGCTCAGAGGCACACATTTGCTCAGTGCTCACCTGCAGTAAAAACACTATTTTGTGCCTACTGGCTGCCAATGTATGCTTGCCAATTCTGGAACAAATGCACACAGACTAGTATGCAATCATTTTGAAATGCCCACAACAATGCCTACCGAATTATGTATTACAGTACATACCAAGAAATGCAAATCTTTGCCCACACCAAGTTGAACCCCAATGTCAGGAGCTTTGATACCTTGTTTAGAAATAATCTGTATGTTTTTTAACTTTTTTTACAACGATGCATATCTTCATATATCTAATTTTTTATCCGATCGCCTCAAATGTCTGATGCTTTTTGAANATCTTTATTTTTCCTTCATTATTAAAGCAAGTGTGTAATGGNGACCACCTGCTGTGGTTGTTGGTGCATTGTTTCGATTGTATGTNTCAGTATTGCTCTTGTGTAGCAAACAAAAGCTTCCGTGTACGTTGTGGCACCTTATCATTTATGTATTTTGTGATTCCTTTATCACCACCAACATGTAGATGATGTGTGCAAGCCAAACATGTAAAAAGTGAATATATATATATCTTGTTTAGAAAAATCANTATGTTTTTTCATAACGATGCATATCTTCATCTAATTTTTTATCCCATCACCTCAAATGTCTGATGCTTTTTGCAAATCTTCATTTTTCCTCTTTATTAAAGCACCTGTATGATGATGACCACCTGCGGAGTTGCTGGTGCTGTATAAATGACCGTATCCAGTTTCAAATGACCAAAAAAATGCTTCCCACATCCAGTTTTGTGGCAGATATTAAACTGAATTGGAGTCGGTCACACCTTGGTTGTATTGTTTTTTCTATAGTGCACTCACTAGAGATGGCACAGGCTGCTAACAGTCCAATCTTCGGGCTGTCTGCTAAAGATTTTGAAACAGTCTGCCAACAATTTTAGCAGTGATATCATTCCGGGCTGCTGTGGTCTTCTGGCTAATTAGGCAAAAAGTTTTGTTTTCGGCTAAGTGTCAAAATCTAACAACAAGAATTTTTTCTGAGCATTTTCTCCATTTTACTGTTCTGCTAACATTCTGTTTCACTTGTTTCCACACAAATCAGTGAACCATCCATTGAATCAATCAAAGCACAAGGCTAAGGCTTATGTTTAGTACATTACTAACAAATGTAGTATAGTCTAGCCCACACTCATAGCGCATTAGTGTCACGTTACAGGTGGCAGACAAATACGTTTCCAAAAGTGAAGGTCAACTGGTGGACCTGTAGCCACTACCTTAAGATTACATGGCTTGTATCCAAAGGACATTGAACTGAAAATATTTTGTGTTGTTACTTTCCTTTTGAGGTTATGTTATATTATGGGCCACAGGCCAGAATATAATTTGTGGTTTGGCATAAATGGGCCAGGTGGCTTCTTGTTAGCTCCAGGTGGGCTGGACTGCTAAAGTGCTATTCTGTGCCATCTCTAGTTCTCACACATTATAGAAGTTTTGGGCCCATGGTTGCTGTACATTCTTAAAAACTTTTGAAAAGCAGACACGGCTTCAGATTTAGGGTTATAGCTTTGGATTAGGGTTTAGTGTTGAGGTTTATGGTTACAAGAAATTAATAGCCACTTAAATCATTTACTCTGAGGAGCAACTGATATGTAGTCAGTGGCGTAGCAAGGCTTAGTGCCGCCTGGGGCCCACCATAAAAGTGTCGCCCTTTTCAACCCTCAAATTTGATAAGAATTTTAAATGAAAAATCTTTTTTCGTGCTTTTTTAAATATATAAAGGTTAATAGCATCTTGAAGATCACAATCAAATGCCCATTAACTGAAACGGGTCTTGTTTTTCATTGTCGATTATGAGTCTTGCTTTTGTCTGCTTGTCACCACCTTCCTCATCATTACTTTTCCTGTTTGTGTGCTTTTTTGCATATATGGACCCAGCATGTTTCCTCAAATATTCTTCCTGTTGGTTTTTAGTTTCTGGTAAAACCACAGCTTGGCCTTTTAACAGCTTACTAATTCCAGGGGATCAAATGAAAAATATGAAGGTATGTGATGGCTGCATACCTAATTTAAATATGTAAACATTAATTCATGTTAATATTTCACGTAGTATTCTCGTCTTTAACTAAAACAAAGTATATATAATGCATATAGCAGGCTATACTAATATTTAAGTTAATAATATTATCTCAGACATGTTAAGAATCTTTCATTGTTCACTTCACGTTTCAGCACTGGTTTAATTCTTTTAGAATATGTAACAGACTTCAAACGTTAACTCTGTTTGCACTTGCACAGGGCACTCAAGGTACGGGACCCATTTTGATAAAATAAGTCAAACAAGCTTAAAATAAAAGTTGCTCTGGTTGAGAAGCACTGTCTGGCAGCCTTCATCGTGACCTGCACAGTCACACTTGGTCTGGCTGTTGGGCTTCTTCTAGTAACACCTACATAGTAATTCCTTTATTTTGTTCATTACCAACATACGTCCATTTCGAAAACTGATTACTAAACCATGCCAAGTGGGACATAGGCCTTTTCAATACTCAGCAGTGATTACAACGTCAACTACGTTCGACGGTAATTGCGTTCATGGGCGTAATTAGATGGGGGACACAGGGGACGCGTCTCTCTACTTTTTCAGACAGTGAGGATATAATATGACATGTTACCCCACATTTTTCTCTTTAGGTTTCATAATATATTGGTTCCACACCAAGCTGTCCCCCTCACATTTTACAACAAAATTCCGCCCATGATTGCGTTGCACAACTTCATTCAGTACAATATTGCCAGGCTGTACAACTGTTTCGATTAACGTCCCTTTTAATAAAAGCCTTTACTGCAATTATGTCCAAACATATCGTTTGCCCTTGAGTTAAATTTTTAGACTAAGGTTCAAGCTTCAAATTCTTCAAAACGAGAGCAATACCTTTCTATAAGCTTTTCTTGTTTAAACGAATTTTTCTATGACTGCAAATGTCAGATATACTGTTAAACAAAGGAGACATCTACAAAATCCATGTTGCCCATCGGCTGGCTCTGATTCATCGTAGTTCTTGTAGTCAGGGACGGATTTAGGAAGTGCGGAGTCCTAGGTCATCTTAATCTCTGGAGATGGCCTACTAGCCTGGGGCTTCTAAACATAAAAACTGAAAGGAATTAGAACTTTTAAAACTTCATTTAAAAATAAGAAAGAGTTAGAACCTTTAAACTCCTGATTTTAAGACAAACTACATGGGTACTTAAAGCACATTGGATTTGACCCATACTTGTAAATATTTCATCAATTTGCTCACTCCACAGCCACATGTCTTAGTTTTTAGGCTAACCTACCAGCCTAGGGTTTCTAAACAAACATATGTTAAAAGGAACGAAAAACTAAACCATGTGTTTCCACCCATGGGCTGAATTATAATGAAATGACCCTTGATACAGTTTGAGTTTTTTAGTCTTTCCAAGGTGAAAACCAGATACAGTCGTTTAGGCACTGCCTAAAACAAAAGGTCTGGCTTAGCACTAGTCTGCACATAGTTACATAAAAAATGACGAACTGTGCAACACATGTGATGTTACTAGAGTAGGTATATACTGTAGTAGGTAATAATAATGCACGTGTAGCCATCATCATGAGTCAAGAAAAGGGACTGGATGAATGAAAGCAACACCAATTCCATAACTTTTTTTGATCACCATGCACTCCACCGCACCCACCTTTACTTTA
>JGI24159J19872_10014014_pt1 | contig 10390 bp, 8 predicted proteins | sample Ectturendosymbi4_FD_19872 | JGI IMG/M metagenome (IMG submission 19872) | reverse complement strand
AAAAGTGAACCGTTGTGTGACGAAGTTGAACTTCTTGATGCTAACCCGAAGACAGCTCTTGTCCGTTTTCCCGACGGCAGGGAAAGTACCGTTTCCGTCTCTGACTTAGCACCGTTGAGTGACATGAGTGCCAATGAGCCATGCGATGTCCCGGAAACAACTACTGAGAACCGCACTCCTGACGCTGAAACAGTGCAGTCAGAGACCGGGCAGAATGGACATGCCGGTCATGACGCTACCGAGACAAATCAAACGGTTGATTTGCAAGATCAGCCTTCGCAGAGTCTTAGGAGGTCGACTAGAACTCGACGACCCCCTGATCGTTTTGGAGAGTATGTGTCTCATTAACGTTTGTCGTGCCGAGCTCTAAACTTCGCGGGGAGGATTGTGGTGAATGTATGATTATCTTGTCCTTGTCACGTAGTGGCGCCCTCAATCTCTTAATTGTACCCTTGTGTTCACCCCGCGGCTCGTCTGTTGTGCTTGCGGTTTCGTAATACATTACTGCACAGTGTTCTTTTAGTGCAGCATGCCCGTCCTGGGAAGTATTCGATAAGTTACGCTGTTGTGTTTGTTTCAGAGTTTCTTTGCTCGCATCTTTCGTGCAGGACGCTCCATGATTGAGTGGCGTCTTTAGTGAATTAAAGCCTGGTTTTCCGCAGATAGTGTTTAGTGGAATTCGCAGGCGAGTGCACGACATTGTTATAAACTTTCGAGCGCGGCTTCATCTGTGCTTTATTATTACGATGTGTGTTGTTCATCTTTTGTCACCAGTTGTGGGCGACAAAGAGCTTCACGTACGTCTCTTGTCTGATTTCGTGAACTCGAGGCTGTCATGAATCTGACTTGACAAAATCTTTTTTCGTCGCTCTTAAATACCGAGCAAAAAGCAGAAGATATTTTGACGTTCCTTGAGCATGTTTCTTCTCCATAAGGCATTGCCCAACTTTTGAACTCAAGACAACTCTTGCTAGATTGCCTTTCGTGTTTTCATGCTTTATTTATTTGTTGTAGACTCATGGTCAACATTACAAGAGTAATCGAATAACACAAGAACAAAAAAGTGGTTAGTCATAACGCATTGCGGACAAGGCCGGAACAAGCCATTACAGTGCCCTCACTTAGGCAAGATTCATTTTCAACTACCCATGTGTTTGTTTAAGAAAACGTCATCCTGTTCAAGGACGGCAGACGACGATCGGCTTTTATGGCGAGTTTTTACGACAACTCGCGAACCATGGTTATCAGCAACGTCGACAATGAGACATTATGAAAAAGGTTTTCGATCAATCTTTGTGATAAACCCCCAAAAGATATGTTGCATATGAAATTTGAGAAAAATACAAATTTATTTTTCTTAAGAAAAAATTTGGCACTTTTCGGTTATTTTCAATAAATCGGCTTCACGGTCACCTGCTAGCATTTTCGAAGCAGTTTTTGTCAGACTACTACATTATGATCAACTGCCAATCTGCTCAAGTGGTTAAATGGCTTGTGGAAGGCGACAACACCGACGGCTGGTGAAACTTCAGTTTTGGGCCGAGTGCCAGCCTAGTGAACACCCCACCAAAATGGCCACCGTACGCCACTGTGGCCAATTGCAGTGGAGAACGGTCATTTTCCAAACTTGAAATGGTAGAATGAACAAAAGAACACCATTGCACAAAACAAGCTGAATAACTTGATTCTAAAGAGTATAGAGCAGGAACATCTACATGATATAGATACTACCCGCTAAGGAAAAATATAGAAAATGCATTAGGTATGCTGTTTTTGACAACTGCCTTCGAAACATATACTGCGTGACAACACTGTCTAATTATAGCAATGATCAAATTTGTTGATGAGTCTGGAAGCATTAATTACTGTCTCTGTACTGTATTTGTGAGCTGTACAATAATGTATTCCTTCTTGGTAAAAATATACGTATGTACTTTTTGGTGAAAAAGATGTGTAGCGCTGATAGCGCATAATGTCCACCAGTTACTGTTTGGGACCAGGTTTTTTGCTCTTGCGAAATGCAGTATACTTTATGATAGTCAAAAGGATGTCCTCAAAATTTGTGAGTTAACAGTTTTCACTTCTTCAAGTGTATTTTAACTTAGAGCCCCCCTGCGCTGTTAATATGCTACCGGTCCCGCTCTACCTTAATCCGGCGCTAGATTGACCCCTCAACTAGTAGGGATCTCTGTGGAATCGTGATCGTCCGACTAATCGGCACCGCAACCAGTTAAGAATCCTACATCAGTCCTTGAAAGTCTCTGACGTTTGATTTCTACGCTTCTGTCATGGATTCCTTGCGGAGATTGGATAGATCGTCGTAGACACAGTAAGATCTTTCATTTTTGCTATCAATCAGCTTCCTTTTTATGTTACTTTAATTTCACTTCGAGCTGTTCAAAGACTACATGAGTTTTTTTACAACCAAAATTTTGATTGAGATTTTTTCTGCTGCTCAGATCGACAAACTTAACGGCCTGATTCAAACTTTAGCAGCTTGATTGATGAACTTTCTGAACATTTTTTATTGCCGCTCGGATTACGGCTTGCGATTTACTGATGGAGTTTAAGTTCTACAACCTCACGAAATTTTGCGTCAGATTTTTTGCTGAAGCAAATGTGCTGTTTCGACAAATGTATTGTGACTGATTGTCAGATTTGCTTGCTCTGCTGTTTTCTTTCCGTTCATTTGATTTTTTTCCGGTACCTGTGTTGCTTGTTTTGTGTTGCCACTAGGTGCTACAGTTCAGCTTAGGTGGACGGTATCTTATATTAAAAATCGCTTTTACAATGTAGCTTTTCTGGATGAGTTTTCCGAAGTAAACTTACTGTTTTCGGATTAACAAGTTTTTGCTCGTGCGTGGAGGTTTTAGCAAGAGTTTTTGGCATCCTTATCCGTGTTTTCCATTTTTTATTGTCGTTCACTTACACGAGCACACTGTCGCGACTTGTAGCTGAAGCTACTTTCAAGAAACGGGTTGTTAAGGCCGATTTCTATCCATCACAGGGCACTACAGGTTACCTACGCTCGGGTAAACCGCACCGTTTCCCCTTTGCTTTTTTTTCAACACCACCCAACACTTCTTTCACCACATCGTCTACAACTCCACCCACTATGACTACTGAACAACAGACTTCCACCACTGCATTCAGCGGCGTACGCAGAAAATCTTCATAGGGGTTTCATTCGGCGGCATGCGGTGGTCATTTGTATTTGGTATTCGCTGTTTGTGACGTCACAATTTGACGTCACACTCATGTTTCCAAACCAACTTTTTGGCGAAGTTTGTTGACATAATATGTATATTCTTCCACGCGCACTCTCCATATTTTTTGTGTCATTGCACCGAATATAAACTATCAGCGCTCCAAGTTAGGATATCGGAGGAAAATACAGTCAAGACTACGACACAGCAGTTTATAACTTCAAAAATATCAGGCTGATCGAAACAGGGGAGTAAAACACTCATCACTACGTCAAACCATTTACAACTACAATTTTTGCATTAAGTTAACAAATTAGCAAACAAAAAGTAAGCGAAAACAATTAATCTCGTTTGCACATGTAATAAAGTTTTTGTCACATATCAAACTAAAGGGGGGTTCAACCTCAACCCCCCCGTTGCGTAAACCTTGACTGTCAACAGCCACAACTCAAGCGCCTGTGATGAAAGTTTCTTCTAACACACCGGTTAGTGGAAGTGAATTTTCACTTGGTGGTGACACGGTCAACAGTGGTCGTCTTTCGGACACACTTTCTTCAGCAACTCTCTATGGTTTCTTGGCTCCAGATTCTGCTGCAGATCAGGAACCGTCTGGCGATGCTGCTCTTCAAACTAATTCAACAAACGTGTCAGGAACACAATCTTCGGAGGTTTCTTTGTCAAATTTACTGTTACCCGCTCCAGATGTTCAGATAACGGTGGAACGGTTGCAGGCCGTTCGGTTGTGTTTACAGCAGGCAACAGCTAACTTCAGAGGCTAAAAGTGGGTCAGTGGGTTTCACAACCTGAGTCGGATTCACAGACAACACATCACAACATCCCGACGTCTTAGGATGACACAACTGCTCATCTGACTCACACCTCTGTTCAATCGCTCAATTTTCTCGTCACAATTCTGCAGCTAACACAGCCATTACGACCAACACTCCGTCGTCTCATGTTCCATTGCCTACGCCAGGTTTACACACTTTCCATACCCCCACCGTACAGGGTTTAACAGCAAACGAACGTGTGTATCCGCCCCTTCTACTGGTTGTGGTCTTTACAACCCTTTAAGGACCGCAAATCCACAATAGTGGCTCAAACTTTGGCCAGTCATAACTTGCCGACCAATAGAGCTAGAGAGTTTATCAAACCTTCTGCGGATTCGGCAAGTCTTCGACTTGAGATCGAAAAAAATTTTTTTCGGCTTGGATTTTGGGTTCTTTGTGTGTTACGTCACAATGAGAGCATGTTTTCGCAATTTTAGGCCAACTTTCCCGCAATTTTAGGCCAACCCATTTTGCAAATCGATTTTACGTATTTACTCAATTTGACTTAACCACCCCATTCCGAAGATTTCCAATCAGGCATATAAAATGCAATTGTGTTTGCACAATAAAAAATCACAATAACTAAAAAATAACGTACGATATCACTGCTATGTTGGACAAAGACTCATTTATTAAATTTATGCACATGGCAGCATCAGTGAGAGAGACCCGTGTCTTATGCAAACCACTGCGTTTCCAAACGCAACAGTAGGCTACTGTAATAGTCATAATCACACTCAAAACGTTGTGATGGTCATAATCATAATCACATTTCAAACAATTTTGAATGATAAATAAGGCTAACCATTTTGCCAGGCGATCCTATTATTTTGTCTACGAAAAAAAACGATTCCATATACGAAATATAAAATCTAAAAATTAATATGAATATTTTTATCAGAAGCTCTCGCGAACCTAGAAGAAAGGCAAACGACACCCACGGGGTCGCGACCCCAGGTTTAAAACGACTGGCTTACACAATCGTGACCTTTTACAATTAGGCTGCGGATGCTAATGCTTTGATACACGATTCACGCAAACGCGCCATGTATCAGCAGAATGTCGGCGCTGGTTCATTTCCTAATCTCTTTTCACAATTGCAATCACAGTCTTGTCACGGCGGTGCCGGTGACGCTTTTTCGAGACTCAATGCTCAGATGCACGAGATCCAAACTAGCTCGTCCCGTGTGGAAGCTAAAAACCAGAAAAATTGAAACAACAAAAACAAAACAAACACAAAGACGGCGGCTCACAGCAGAGTTCGGGAAAAGATCAGAGTGCGCCTTCTCATTCATAAACCACCCCTACAGCAAAACCTGGGCAACACATACGGTGAGCAAGCTTGCAAGTGCAAACAGCCTTGTCCATCCCAACTTGATAGTCCTAAAGTGCAGCAACTTTATTCCAAAAAACTCAAGTCTTCAACAGATCCGTTTGCAGATATGTATAGCACACACTTTTTGCTACTATCATAACCAGTATGGTGATCAAGCACGCAATTGCAAATTCCCATGTCCTTTCATTAATAGCTCCTGGCCTCCAAACGACCGACTGCGCACGTTGATGGCTCTTGACGATGCCGAGGTGACTTTCATTAATTTTTTCCGAGATGTCGAGTCGCATTAAAGACGGGATGATTATTCTTTCGCTGCTAAGTAGTAGACCGTCGTACATAGCCAGCTCGCTTCTGAAAGGATAGAATGATCTGAAAATAGAGCGCAAGCGATATTTCTCTGGCCAACCTTCCATCACAAATTTCATGATGTCCGCGCAAACAGAATCGTCTGATTGTTTCACTTTTATTTCAGTTAACCTCTATCTGTAGCGGGCAATGCTTCTACCGCCATACAGAATTATATATCTGTTAACTGGCATTGACAGTTGGGTCGATGGAAGATGCTGCATCTACCGAGGCTCAAAATAATGCGTCAGCAATAATCAGTTCTTTTCCAGCAACGTGCGAAGTCCTGTAACAAAATCGCATTAAGCGAATGCGAAAACGCTGTATACGGGAAGGAAGCTCCAAAGGTTTTTAAATGAATCATGAAACCAGCGGCTTATGGTTTGTTTTTATTTCGAATTTTAAGCTGATTAGGTAATCTGAAAATCGTTCGCATGCCCACGTGACGGCGAGGGCCTCTTTTCGATTTGAGCATAACGTTTTTCCGCCTGAGTCACAGTGTGTGATGGAACCAGATTCGAAAACTGCGCTTCTGACGACGTTAGGTGGCAACTGCGAAATGACGCTCCTCAAAGGCTCTTAACGGACACATGCTTGAGGCGAACACGAATACCACGCCGCCAATAAACCTACCAGCAAGAAGGCAATTGCACCAGAAATGAGGAACAAATTACACAACAGCACCTCCTCTCAAATGAGCACGCCGTACGTCACTTGAAACAATTTTGAATGAAAAAGTAGCTGGGTTGTGTGAAGGTTCGGTAGTGGAAAGTTTCGCCAGTTTATCAGCCATTTCGTTTCCTGGAATATTTTGGTGGCCAGGAACCCAAAGGAAACGGACCTCGTAGCCCGAAGCTGTAAGTCTCGAACAGAGAAGGGCAATTTTTTTGAGAAACTATGTTTTTTCCAGTTCCAAGTTGTAATCGATTGTAGGGAGCTGAGGCTGTCTGTAACAATAACCTTGATAATTTTTCATAAGTAGGCTAGTGTAGGAAAGTTTTATATTTCCTACATGAGCATGTGCCGAACAAAATCGGAAACGAACATTTATGAGAGTACGGACTAGCAAATGTGTATCAAAAGTGTTGAAGTGATGTTAGCTGAAATGTCTGCGATTGTGTACTGAAAGAAATGTTTGTGTATTTAATTGATAAGCATAAGCTGCACAAGTCTTAGAAATGCACCACCGTAATGTATTTAAATATTAGTGCATTGTGTATTGGTGTGTTGCAATCGCATTGTCAGAAATTTTATGTGGTAGGAGTGTATATATTAACTTGGCAAAGCGAAGTAAACCTTTGGCTTTTGAACAAGTTAAGTATCACTTGGAGCCATGGTTGCGCAACGGCAACGCTGATACACAAAAACTTCGCTTAAAGCAGATTGTGGTTAACACAAAAGTACCATGCACAGCAAGAACAGTGCTATGCGAATGGTCTAAGCGAAGCATACGTCACAAGTCCTGGAGTCGATCGGGGAAGTAGTAAAGTCCCGTCAGTACTCGGCCGCGTTTTAAGTAAGCGCAGGGTTGCATGATCGCAAAGGATATAACGGAATAACTGACAGTGTATTAATGGCCACAGATTGTGTTGATGATCACAATGCCAAAGAAGGCCTGGTTAGAGACTATATCACCTGATTTAATGTGATTGGGTAATGCCAACAAAGAAATGATGACGTTTTATCACATGAGCTAAGTTGGCGAAGACGTTTGTCAGAAAATACACGTTTAAGACAAAGAATAAATTATGAAGCAGATGGGCGGCTGAATTCAGACTCACTTGAGAATCTTCGGGTTCGCCTGTGTTTTGCCGTCCAGGGCTTGACGGCTTGACGAATAAGACGTGATGCCTTGGATCAAGTGAAGAAGTTGAGACTTGCAGCAAGGTCGCAACCGCTTAACTGTGATGTACATGCCGAAAGAGGAAATGTCGGTTATTACGGAAGTTGATGTTGTTCTCTGTCCTTTTTTTGCAGGTGGCACCAAATGAGTTTCTGAGCGGCCAATAGTGTTGGTGCAGCACGACGAAACTCAGGTTTGTTGCCGTCGTTGCGGATACCCGTTTTTTTTTATATATAGATGTGAATTTTTAAATAAGGGAGGTTTAAGCGCCCTTTGTGGTGGCATCTCTCGGTCCGCGGCGGTGGCAGGAGTGGATGGCATGTGCGACTCTGACCGTCAAGACTAGGTCGTGCTAGGAGCGGGGCAAGTACTTCGGAGACTACCCCGTGGTTTACTCGCGTTTAAGTGTTCTATATAGATGTGATTTTTTATAGATGTGACTAATCTGCTCTGCTGACCTTTTTGCGCGCTTTGGCTGACTTGCGCAATGCATAGGGACCGCGCCATGCGAGATAAGGGTGCTTAGTGCGTAGGGAATGCGAAATTTTAGTCAGTATAGTCTAGAGGGCTAGGAACCGCAACGCGAAAATTAGGGTGTGTGTGTGTGCATTTCATAGGGTGGAGAAAAGGAACTAGCATCAGAAAAATTCCAAAGTCGAGGAAAAGACAGTCAGGAAATAAATTAATTTTTGTGCCAAGAATAAAACTTGTTTTGTCATCGGTGCAAAGAGGATATGTTCATCAAAATGTACGAATTGTCGAAATGGCGGGTTCGAAATACGATTGGCACATCATTTTATTTTGTTCGAACTATACGCTGGGTAAGATGAGGTAACTTGTGCAGCTTATGAACTATTTGATGGTTGTTGTGTTATAATTTGTGAAGCACAATTTGGATTCGTGCAAATAAACTGTAAATTAAAATTAAAATAAAACAGTGGAGTTTGTGAGTTGCTGTTTTCAGCAGCTTATGCTACTTGACTGTTGTGTTGAATGTTGTCTATCACATTCTTTCGATTGGACGTGCCCCAGACGCGAACTCATGGTTGGAAAACTTCCAAGGTCCACTTTATACTACAAATATTAATTAAAGTTGTTTCGGCTTTTCATTCGGGTGTATTTTCCTGTTTACTAGCCGAGGTTATTACAATTATTAGAGGGGGTTTAGCTGATACATCCGGATGCAAAACTAGGGCTAATGCGTGGAGAATGGCGAAGAGTTCCGAGGTGATGGAGGAGGAAAACTTGTTTATTGCAATTGAATATTTTAGGGTCTTACCCGCTATGTAAATTCCGCAGCCGGGTTGAGCAAAAATTTTTGATCCGTCTGTATAGATTGGTCAATATAGATTGTGTAAATCAGATGAGAAAGCAGTTGCAACAAAGGCAGATGTCATTTGATGGACGAACTGCAGGAGATCGAGGTCGACAAGGGGTTTCCGCAGCGACCGAGGAGGAAGATTCGGGATGCGCAAGGGAGCGGCTGCAAAAGTGGGGGTAATCAGCCACAAGTTTTATATAACATATTAAAGGAGCGGAAACCAGGCGCATCTGGAAAACGCTCCTGCCAGTAATGCTCAGTTAACGACTGAGGGAGGCGGGCGGTGAACGTAAAGAGATAGGCTTACCTAACTACAAACACAGGAACTTGTGCTCAATGTTCAAAGGCATCTCATTGCACGCATGATGTAGGCAGATCACTGAGTGCTGGCCATGGCTCCAGTACACACACGTAGTGCAGTATTTTGGATCTTGTGTAATGGCTTTAGTGGACTGGGAGATGCGAAAAAGTAGGCCTCCATACAATACTCTATTACGGATCTAACAAGCGACTTATAGACCGTAAGTAATGGACGTTTACCTGCACCCCAGGACGTACCTTGCAGTAACCTAATAACATTGAGACGAGCTCGGAATTTTGCAGCAATATTTTGTATATTCGTCGAGTAAGAACCGTTTCGTTGAAACGTTAGGAAGTACATGTATACTCTTTTTTCAGTGGAAGGCGGGTACCGTCCTGCAGAAGCAAGGAAATAGGTGCTGGATTGTGCTTCCTAGTACACAGGGCAGCAGCAGATTTGGTGATAGAGATTTTGAAACCACATTCTTCACACCAGTGGCACACTAGGGTAAGATCCGAACCACATTCCCAGAAGCAAAAGTCATCCGCGTACAGGGAGGCATGAGAGGTGGTTCGCGTTGAGAGATCATTTATCATCAGGGAGGCACGTAGGAATTTTTTAAGGGAGGGGGCTGAAATTGAGAACTATTTTGCTCTCTCTAAAGTACAGACTGCCTTATTTACTATAACATTTATGTCATATATGCTATCTCAATTTTAACACACCAACCCGTTTGACCAGGTCCGACGTCTGTTTACCGTGATTTTGTTAATCTGTTAAAGTACATGCGATGTAGTGTGGCACTTCTCTGCAAAACTTTGACATTGTTTAGCTCAGTATCCCGAGATGTGGTTTTTAAAAACACTCTTATGTTATACAGTAGCATTACTTCATACCACTTCCAGCAAACTCTGGTGTCTCAGTCGCTATTATTTGTCACAAAATATTATCAACAGTCCTTTTCTCAACATGCAGACAAGCAAAATTCACTGCAGTACCACGGCAGATCGCAGAATTATCTCACAGCCACGCTACACGGTTGTTGGTCGATACCAAAAGCAAAATACCTTTGTTAAATCACTAAAACAGAATTCAAACAGTTTCTACACACATACTCGTAAAAGGCAGCACAAGCGTTTGCGAATTGCTAGTGTATCATCTAACATATTCGAGGCAGTGGTAGCAAACAAAGCTTAGCCGACATATCA
>JGI24159J19872_10014011_pt1 | contig 10393 bp, 6 predicted proteins | sample Ectturendosymbi4_FD_19872 | JGI IMG/M metagenome (IMG submission 19872) | reverse complement strand
AATTTTTGTGTTGCCTACTTCCCTTGCTGTTTTCTAAAAACGGCCATTAAAATTTCTCACAGCCATTTTGTTCACGTTGCATTTGTGTCAATTCTGGTTTTCCAGACTTTTGATCAACTGATATTTGGCACATTGACTTTTTCTGGAACAAGGTGGTACATGATGACAGTACGGGACACACAAATGGTACGCGATCAGAAAAAGTTAGAGAACCACTGAGCTACACTGACTGTTCCACCAGTGCCTACACACCGGATATTACGTTGGTAATTGCCTAGTAGTCAAAAACAAGCTGCCAAGAAATGTTATCCCCCAAACTCATATCCAAGAACTTGTTTGTAGCGGCTAGCAGTGGAAAAGGGACTTCTTTCGCTGAACGCCACGTAACTTTAAAAAGCGAGGTTCAAATCACGTAGAAAAGTTCGCAACGCACGCTCTTAAGTTGCATCAAGTGCTTTGCGTTAGAAAAGCTAGGCGTATATCGCCACGCTTCATACCAAGTCGATACTGAGTACCATCAGTGAAGCGGGATATCGCAAGCAGGTATTTGAACAAGTTGGCGCCGAGACAAACAGGTACATTCGCAAACAGGGCACCAAACGCCCGATGTTCCATTGCGGCAGCTGTTTGGGCGAAAAACCAAAGCATCAGAAGATCGCTTGCAAGCTGACAGGTAGGTTTTGGCGTCATGATTCAATAATATTGGTGTCTCGCTGCAGTCGACATTAAGCACTGCATTTTATTTTCCTCATCCATTAGTCTTTGCAAGCATAGCGTGCCGTACAAAAAAAGCACCGTACAAAAGAAACATTGCTGTAGAAAAGAAAACCTCATTCAACAAGCAATTCTAGCACGTGCGAAGGAAACAAAAACGTTACACTGAAAATTAACTGTCGAAGCTGGACTGCAGAATGAATGTGCAAGCACAATGTGACACTTACTTCCAGACTTTCGTAGCGCGAAAATTGCATCTGGCGCCAGGCTTCGGCTTCTCACGGTCAAGCACGTAGAAGACCTGTGAAAATGATTGGAGTAATTACACAGGGTTCCCACACATTTTCAAAAACCGTTCTCCGTACTTTTTCAATGCCTTTTCAATGTTGATTGAAAAAAATTTAATACCATCACTTATCTTCATTTCTATATAAAATTTTATTCATGGAAGGCAATGCGAACAAGATTTGCAACACTGTCTTCATCAGCGGTATCAGCTTATCACAACGGTGTCACTGTCATCAGCGGTAAAGAAAAAAAATTTGAATTTCCATACTTCATGTACATCTTGGTCAAATTCAATAATTTTTCAAGGTCTTGAAAACCAGTTTCACAATTCAATAGTTTTTTAATACTTTCAATACCGCGTGGGAACCTTGATTACAGTCGCAAAAAATTAAGGAAGAGCACAAGCAGGGAACAACTAAGTTAAAGCAGCCAGGGCCGCAACCAGCTGATATTTTCGGGAGAGGGGGCAATTGCCCGGTTTCCCCCTGATTGCGGGCCTATCTGATTTGCGGGCCTAAGCAGATTGCGGGCCTAAACAGCTAACTGGGTTATCGTTAATCAAAAGAATCGTTCTCACAGATGTTCGAGAAACACACGCAGCTTGGCACGGACAGGGCAATCCGCTATAGCACGCTACCTTGCTGCCAGCAGTCAGTTCCTTGGTGAGGTCAAACACTGCGCCTACGAAGGCCTGGCGCGCAAAAAATATGTTGTTTTCTCGACGACCTCCAGGTCCTTGGATGAAACCGTGGTCTTTGTAGACGCTGTCCAGTGTACCGTGACCTGCAACGCAGGACGGCCAATAAGAAACAGGCGAGCAGATTTTTATGCGAAACAAGACAGATTTGCTGAAAGATCACAATGTCCAAGTTTTACAGCTGAACAAATTTGCAAAAAGAGAACAAAAAAAAACAACATGAAAAACGCCGCGTACGACAGCTTTTAAATTCAGTTGGTGCGTTATATTTCGGTTAAACACTACTGCTTTTAAAAGCACATATCCCAAGTCAGTGCATTTTAGTCAGCAAAGAAGCCAGACGCCCAACTAATTCACACAACCATGCATCGGTTCTGCCCATCTCGCCCCTTTCCTGCATGGACAATGATCTTGACTCTTTTCACCCGCAACGACCGAGTTATTACGAAGCCCTGGGGTAAAATCGCAACTTACCATCTGCTTTCTCGAAACGAGGACTAGTTTTATGCGGCTGTGGTTGCTGCGGTGGCTTTCCAGGAGCAACGTCGTTCGCTTGGGCGCTGGATATGTAGGTTCGCTTGATTTGATTGGTTGAATCCCATGGCCTGCCAACACAGATGCGCTCAATAAACGAAGCAAGAGAATCCACGACTAACAATAACGCATAAGCCGAGCGAGCTGTTTGACAGTAGCTACAAATCAAGTGAAAGAACAATGCGCAAAAAAAACGTTTTTAAGTCCAAATCCACATAAAAAAGTGCATTAAGTTGCAAACCCTTAAGTGTAATACAGTATATCTGTTGTCTAAAACCAAGTTATTTTTGTTCTATACATAAGCTGCAAAATCATCCGTTGTGTCCACCGAGCAGTTCAATTGCTTCTAAACTCACACACACACATTTATCATCACCCCCCTTCATGAAGCGTGGCAACACTCACGCCTTTCGTGATAAGAATTTTACAAAGCAGAAAAGACTTTCATCAACTTACGTCGCTGAAGATTTGCGAATGCTTCGCGCAAGAGATGGGAGGGCCGGGAACTCATTCTCGTGCAATGAAGCGGATCTGAATTGAAATGATGCTAATGTTGCTAAACAATGCATTGCTCAGCGATGATGCTATGAAGGCACAGGAAAGGCAGGAACTTATTTTCGAACTGCGACTGGCATCACCTGCTTTAGTAGCGCCTTCAGCGAACACACCGACATTAGCCAATGTGTTTGATGGCCTCACCATTTCTAGCAAGCGTTTGGAACAACGATTTAAAAAAATACTTTTCGATAAAAACACCGATTAAAAAATATTTTGGGCAAACACACCTATTGGTGATAACACTCACTGCAGTAAATGCGTTTAGCACAAACTTGGCGGTAATAAATGGATCCAGGAAACAGCAATTAATTTCCCACATCAGGCTCCGCGTTTTACGACAGACCAGTTTAGAAGTATGAGCTGACGCATGCAGAGCACGAACAACAAAACGAGTCGAGTTACTGGTAAAACAAGTTCAAAAAGGAAAAAAAACGAAACTATGCAGGGTTGAACGCAGCGGACAAGACCGGTTGCACATCAAGTCGCAATAAAAGCAGAGCAGGATGAATCTTATAACATTGTGAAAATGTGGCTTAAAAGGTATTTGAATAAGAGATGGGGCTCTACCTACTCAGCAGGCGTAACATATACTCTGTCATATTAAACCTGAAAGTTTCTTTGCTGTGGGCTACCTTCAACAAGTACTACCTACGACAGCAATATAATATGAATCTTGCTTGAAAGGTTAACTCTTACATAGTCACCAGGATTATGCGGCTTACGGCTTGACAACTTAATGACCGAAACTCTGGCGATCACATTTGACAAGGAATTTGAAACGCCACCCCTCACCAGGTTATCCCACTGCAAGTTGCCGACATTACGCCTTCGTCTCTTAGGTTTACATATGTTTCCAAGATTGAACTTATCCAATGTCAGAGAAAAGCTGTCAACAAGCAAGTCCTTAAAATTGAAGAAAGATTGGTAGCACTTTAACATATATCGTCGTAAAAACACAAACTGCTGCTCTTCCACAACGATTTATTATTATTATCAAAATACAGGAATTCGACATTGGCAGCCACCGCTTACGGCTCAATCGAGTTTCCAGATATTGTGGAGTGTGTTGCTGTGTGCAAATCGGTGCTATCGCTGGCGACCACGCCGTTGCTATGCACTTTCCTGACAGACAATGCCCTCCAATTTGATTTGCTGTTGGGGAACACAGACCGCTTTGCGCGAACTTCCACCCTGGAAAGCAACAACAAGGAAAGCTAAGCCCACATATATTGACTTCAGACGCATGCGAACCATCGACAGATGGTATCGTAAAAAATCACTAGTTTACGCAGACAACAAACAGAAGATTAGGCGAGAGCCGGAAAAGACAAGAGCGCATCAGTGTCTGTACAGCCAGTCGCACAACAATATGCTGCTGCCGCACCTGTCTTCGTCTTCAAAGTACTCAGTGAGGTCGGCGTCGTCGTCTAATTCTTCACAAACTTGGGGGTTGAAAAAGATGTTGTCGTAGAAGGATTCTTTGCCGTCCGGTTTGATGAAACCATAGAATGACTTGAGGTGCTTGCCTAAAACACTACCTGCAAAGACGTTCAACTTCAATACTTACTGTATGACATGGGGGGGCAAGCTGACGGTGCGAGCTGTCGTTTGGGGACATGCGCCACCTTACGAGCGTCCTATCCCTTCAGTGCAGAGGTTCTTAAACTGGGACGGTTAAAGAAAAATCTACTTTGATTGATTGAAATATGCTTTTTGCAAAGGGACCATAACTTTGGTTGAAATTTTATAGAGGTGCGTGGCCTAAAATTGGTGAAAAAGCACTGCTATAGTGTTTCACTTTAAGAAAGTTAGGGCACGCCAGAGCGTCAAGTTGCGATTTTGATTCATTGAAAGTTGACGATGATACCAGGGCATCAGTTTTCGACAGAGAGAAGTTGGCAAACTTCGTGAAAATCTCACTGCAGACAAATGTCTGAATGCCTCCTACTCTAGCAATGTAGCACGAATAAGGAAGTGTGTAGCTCTGCAACAGATTTTACGCGACTTTACTTGGCATTGCGCGGAGAAAAAGGCCAGCAGCAAAAATGAAATTCGTTATTAGCGGTCTTCTTCCATACAATATTTTGACTTGAAACTTTGCAAGTATGCACCACTCACTAAAACGTCACAGGCTCACCGTATATGATGACGCTGCCGTCGAGAAGAACATGTTCACCTTGAATGATCTGAGGCTGGAGGCTTACTCGTTGGGGTGCGCTGAAACCTTAAAATGAGATGGAAAACCATCACTGCAAATATCTCGTTTTCGCAAAAAAACAACGCAAGTTGGCCAGTACTTTTTTGTATTTTTAACACGCAAGGGTTTAGTAGCCAAGATTCCTTTCAAAACATCCGAAAGGCTACACAGAAACGATGTTATCGCCACGTACGAGGCTCACAGGCCAGCAATTGGAGTCAGGGAGCATTGTTGATGATGTCGGGTGCTTTTCGCAAAATACTTTACAGTCATTTGTGTGATGCCTTCATTTAGGCATAACTTTCTGGGCGAAGACAGGGAAGAAATGAATGAATGCGCTCCTGACCTAACAATGCAAATGCTCGGGGACTAGCAACCGCATTGTTTACATACAAACTTCCATAAATTACCAGAACCGGTAAGCGTCGATCAATATTTAACCACGCGAGCTGTCACGCACGCGATCAGCGCAATTTGGAACAGTTGTTTTGAAACGTTAACAAAATATCGATCGTCAATTGGCAGGAACGTTGTACCAGAAGCAACTCAATTGTCCGCGTTAGTCGTTCCCAACATTTTTAGGTTTACGGTACTCTACAGAAAGGATAATCAATTTTTGTGGCACCCAGGAGCGAAAGCATAACAATTTGCTAAAAGGTTTGACGACATTTTGAATATGTAGTTTTCATGATTTAGTGAAAAATTTAATATTTTGCGGCGTCCCTAGTTTTGTAAATGGCATCCCAGAGTGCCGCAGCACACCGGCTGGGTACCACTGTCTATTTCATTGCATGCTACGCTTTATAACTCGCAGATTTTAAAAAAGGTTTCACCGCTGTCGCCTTGTGCATTGGTTACAGACACGTAAACGCACCAACCCAACAACGAAAAAACTATCTGGCACTTACCGGTACGTTAGTTTTAGAACGACGTCAAATTAAACAAACCGTTGCAGTTGAACTTAGCGAACCCGCTCATAGAATTTAATAACGCACAACAAAGGCTGGCATTATATGACCGACTCAACTTCGGCAATGATCAGGTTTCTCAGCAAATATGAGACAGCGATAGCTCAGCGGTAAATTGTCCGCCGCTCAAGTCTCAATCGCGAGATCAAGTATTCAAACCACGTTCACNTTAGTGCAGGNGTCGGGAACCTGTGGCTCACGAGCCATGTNGCTCTTTTGATGACGGTNTCTGGCTTGCTTGATANTTACTTAACACGATTGTTACGGATAAAACTTTTTCTGCAATTTTCCATCTACCAGACTACAAAGCCATCAGTAACACCATGCAGCACAAGAAGTCGCATTAACAGTAAGAAGCATGTTATTAAAGAGAAAATTCAGACATTTACCATTGTTTAAAATTGTTGATTTTGCTTAAAAATGCACATGTTAGTTAAGTTAGTTAGTTGCATGCATTAAGTGCTGAAAAATATTATATGACTCTCACGGAAATACAATTAAAAATATGTAGGTTTCATGGCTCCCTTAGCCAAAAAGGTTCCCGACCCCCGCTTTAGTGAATCGCTGTTGCGCTCCTTGGGCAAGAGCGTTGATCTCAGCCGACCCAGCCAGAAGCAAATATTCACGCTCAGACGCCATCAGCCAAAAATCATCATAAACAATGTTTACTTCGCCCAAGCGTTGACAACACGTTCGACGTACGAACGCTTAGCTTCTGCTGTTTGCGCAAAACAAGTTCAGAAGCTTTCATAACAGTCTCGGTAAACGTTGGCGTGGCAACAAACTTCACCCTTTTTTCCTTCAAGCGGCGATCAGTGGAAGCATTACCTTTACATACTGACAGGAACATGTTTGCCATTCTTGGTATGTCCATCACACAGCCACCTAATTAGCCAGCAGGAGCAAAATTGCGAAGCAGAAAATGAAACTTACGAAACAAACGCAGACAAGGGATTTTTCACCTGCTGTAACCCTGTGTTCTTGCTTCCTCATAGCTTTGCTCTGTTGGTTGGGATGAAGGCGAATTCTATGAGCCTGGAAGTAAACGAACTCGTAGTAACTGCGCCGTAAAATGTTTGTTCAGCTGCACATTCAACACACACTGATCCAGTGGCGCATCTAGCCTGGAAAAACGGGGTCTGCCGCGGAAGGGAAGCTTTTCATATCATTTTTCAGCATAAAACCACACTTTCTCTTAAGACTAGAAAACGATGAATTTTGCGATGTTGCCAAAGTATTATATCGGAAAAATTTCGCCGATATACAGCATATCGGCAATATTTGCTCATAAAAGCCGCTACGCTAGTTTTATGCACTGAGTGTTCGGACACCCAAGTTGCTACTTCGTCTATGATTAATTAACGCAAATTCTCTGTACTGTTCCTTACGACGCGCAGCCCTCCGACTGCATCAAGTGGTGCGCAATATTCTACGCAATAGTCCCAATAAACCGGTCTATGAGGTAACATTCGCTCCCAGGTTTTGCGCGGTAAGCAGACGGTTACTGCGAACAAGGCCGTGTTTTTTACTATCTTAGTGATCCAGGTTTGCGCTTGGGCAGAATCCCCTGTCATACGCTTCTTCATCGAACTTTCAACTGCGGTTGAAGCGAAATATTACGAAACAGCTGTGTGTGGCAGTGTACGAGCTCCTGACAGCGTTCCTTGCATTGGAGCCGGCACTTCCGGAGGAAGAAATTCCGAAACACGTGCGTTCGACGCAATATTATTTCGAAGTGTTCAAAAACGTGGATTGTTTCATGTCATTACGCAGGCGCCATTTAGACAAGGCAGGGACGTTGTTGTTTCGTAATAGTACTATGCAACTTTAGAAGGAAATGTAGGCTGTTGCCTGTCCTAAAACACCCGCATTAGAGACCTGCAGTGACAGCGTTTAATATTTTATCATCGGCTTTAATGCTGAGTAGCCTACCTGCGGTACAAAGGGGTCTGTCATGACAGCAAACAGACCCCCTGGATACGCCCCTGCACTGGTCACGGAAGCGAGTTCACGCAAAGTTGACAGTGAATTTTTCTGTGACGATTTCTTTCGCTTACACACACACAGACGAATGAGATTTACCTGCAAATCCAAATCATCACGAAAAGCACATTGCAAAGTATATGCACAGCCCGGTTCGTCACAGAATAAATGTTCTCGAGTGATGTGATTATCCCACAGTGATTGAACATCGCTGCAATAAANACAGTTNAGTAGTTGAATTGCGTCATGAATGTTTTTCATTGTCACTTGCTTTTTACACGGGTTTAAGGACTTGATCACGTTCATGGCTTTATGCGATTTGAGGATGGTGAGGAGTTATTGAATGCCTTCACGAGTTCGTAAATAAAACAAAAATGGAAGCCACAGTTCTAACAGAAGCCGCGCAGGCATAATAAGAAACGACATTTGTTCAATACCAATCACACTTCCCTAGCAACCACATTGAAAACACAGAACTTTCTCACGTTTCCAGTGCATCGGTATTCAATGCGATTGTGTTAACTCTACACACTGGGTTTTGTATGCAAACTTAACACTAGAGTGGAAGAAATCACACTGCTGCAGTATTTTGCAAAAGCTTTATGCACTGCATAATAAAACCGATGTTGATTCGGTATGTTCGTACAATCCATATTAAAGTGTAGTATATATGTACTATGCTCTAATCTCCGTGTTANTTCAGTTGCAACCTACTTAATGAATACAAAAACACACTGGNAAGGCAACCACAAACGACTAATGCGCGCTGTTTTTATAAGATGTTCGAAAGCTGGAACGCAGAACCGCGTTTTTGCGAAGTCCAGTTGTCATAAACAAACAAAACAATGTTGCTTTGCAAGTGAAACTTCATCACGTGCTTTAGATTTGAGTGCTTTACGAACCACGTTTCTGTACATACCCTCAATCAGGAAGAAAAGAGTTTAGTGTGAAATTTCGTCATTTAGCCACAACGATACTGAGCTAAAAAGCAATAACTTCAATAAAACACGTTTGGAAAATGTGAAATCACATGCGTTGAAGTGTTTTCTAACACTTGTAGAATGGAAGCATACAGCGCAAGCGACAAGCTTCAGCCGGTAAAATCCACTCCCACTGCGCCACGGTCCACTACTGCGCAAAATGAGAACCTGCGGAAGAGATCAAGGGACGGACGGGGTACAACAAAGCGACCCAGCAAACAAGCACAACGTCCAACCAGCAAATTTCACTTCGCCATCGTTTATCAAATCCAAGTCACTCGAATCTCCTCATTAAAATGAAGTGGCTTATCATCTTCATAAAACCGAATAAAAAACTCAAGTTTTCCGTATGAGTAAGGTCCTCTCCATACACAATACCCGTTTTAGATACGGTACAGATATTCAAATAGTTACCTGCCTCTTAACAGGACTGAGCGAAGTTTTAATACGACAGTGTGCGCGTGACCACTGCACGGTCCTCGTGAGCTGGTACTTTTCGTGTATCTTTTTCGTGAAATTTTCTTCTTTTCATACACAACACTCGCAAGATCGATAGTAAAAGCCGTGCAATCACGTTATAACGAAAGAGGTATTCAAAGCTATCTTTCGTACTGCAGTGNGGTTTGAGTAAATTAGTAATACGCGCCTCTAAATTACGAATTGGGCTCTGGCGTACGGGTTTCGCGCAAGNTGTTAATTCGAGCGCAAATTATATCATTATTCTCGGATAGTTTTTTCACACCCGCGCATATTCGTCAGTTTGTCGCCAACGCTGCCATGTTCAATAGTTTCTTTAAGAGGGCAAACACAGGCAAGTCAGCTTAAACAAAAGCGTGGCTGGGCCGACAGCATACCGGTAAAAACAACTACAACAGCTTGTCCGCTGGCAAACAACGATGAAGAGGAAACGCTTGAAGCGCACGTAAGTTCACTAGCGTTTAAGTGATCCTGTCAACAAACAGCATATGCCCGATAATTGTGACATCACACAGAGAACATTGCCGGAGCTGATCCGAAACTGCGAGTCGGCTGTGGCCGAATGAAAGAGAAACAATGACGGTGCATGCAAAAGGCAAGTAATGTGCGCAACCGTCGTTTCGGTATGTTCGTTGAATTTGTTTAACTTATCTTGTGTTGTCCATTCTTTGCGATTTGTATCATGTGATTTTTTTCATTATGTTTTGCTATATATTTTACACTTAACAGACACTGTATAAAGCAGGGGTCACCAACCTTTTTGAAACTGCGAGCTACTTCTTGTGTACCGATTAATGCGAAGGGCTACTAGTTTGAGTAGTAACAATTACAGGCTCCAGCTTTGCAGCCGGCTGTTTGAGGAATCATTGAGAGACAAGGAATGACTTACGAAGTGTTGCTTAAAAATTTTTAGCATGGAAAAACTGAATAGTTTATTGTACCGCAACTGCAGTGTAAACTTTTTCACTGTACCGCCCGAACTAACTAGAGTTGGCAT
>JGI24159J19872_10014009_pt1 | contig 10394 bp, 6 predicted proteins | sample Ectturendosymbi4_FD_19872 | JGI IMG/M metagenome (IMG submission 19872) | reverse complement strand
TCACTTAGCAGTTATTATCCGGTTAACCGGTTAGCTAAATTCCAAATATACGGATATATCCGTTATCCGGATAGTAAAAATTATTGATATCCGAACTAACCATAATTTTTAGTGCTAGTTTGCGTTCCGGCTTGATCGCACGCAGTTGAAAGCCGATCATGTTGAAGATCCTGCTCAGAAGACGTAAGTAGTACTAGACCGTGCGCCAAGGCATACAGTTGATCCTGCTGCTTCCAACAGTGACACCTTCGTTGACTCGGTTGTTACTGTATATCTAATTAATCTACAATCACGTAGATTTTGAAGAGGAGTGGTGACAGCACATACCCCTGGCGGAAGTCCAACACCTTGAAGGGATGTGAAATAACTCCACCGACACGGACACAAGTTTCTGAGCAGAAAACGACTTGAAGACCAGTAACAGGTGGCGGTCAACACGGTACTCTCGCAACACTCATCAAAGCTTATCACGAGGAACCCGGTCGTATGCTTTCTCGAAGTCGAGAAAACATGTGTAGACCTCATTGGCATACACCCAATATTTCTCGAAAATTTCCTGGAAAATGAAAATGTGGTCTATAGTGCTACGCCCGGGACAAAAACTTTACTGGGTATCACCCAGCTTTGATTTGATTCAATTGTTTCGTGGTATTTTTTTCAGGGCAGTTGTCATACACTTTTCCATGCAGGGAAACTAAAGGGAGATATCCCCTGTAGTTAGTGCATTGTCTCATGTCTCCCTTCGTGTATATGGGGTGATAACGTCAATTTGCCAATCCTTCGGTGCCCTCCCAGAACACCAAGCCACTTGGCAAACTCAAGTCAGTCAAGATACTCCTTTACGATGCAAAGCTTTCTCAGGATAGTTTGCCAGAATACTTTGTTGTCTTTCCATTAATTGGAAATTGGAATGCAGTTTACACCCGAAATTCTCCCAAGATTGTTCAGTAATTTTGGACTTTTTCCCCGCGAGGGCTACATGCTTCCGTGCCTATGCGGAGCAAGAGCCTGCCGTTCACATTTACGTCAGCATCACCATTTCGGCCAATCACATCCTCCCATAACACGCCATCATTCCCAACGCGTGCATTGAAGTCTCCCCAAATGATCGTGGATTCGTAAGATAAACCCTTCTCATCACAATTTTCCGCAAACTCATTGATTGTGGGCCACATACCTGTATCAAGCACGGGGGCACTCTAACAACTTCAAGCTCAACATGCAAACTTTTGTTCAGGGGGTTTTGGCTGAAAAGGTCCAGAAACATCACCCAGCCTCTCCCATAGAAAGGCAGTAGCGTAACACGTAGGCTCCCCGTTTCAGGTTTAGTGATTGCTGCCAGGCTGCGATTGCAGATAGGCTCAATGCCAGGTCTCTCATACACAAATATGGCCCCAGCAACGCCTTCTTGTGGTAACCCTGATATCGCAAAAGTTGCTGTGCAAACTGCGCGACCTACCTGCCCAATATAACTTAGGCAGCTGCTACAATGAAACGCTTTAGTCTTTTCCGTCATTTCACCTGTAAGCTTTGCTTACAAATTTGCTGGACTGAAGATGCGTCGCTGACACCAAAGCGATTTCCTCGCAAAGCAATTTGCGATCAGATTCGACCGTGTCACCCTTGTGTGCCTTGATGCTGAAATGTGGATATGTGCAGTCAGAATCATCACAAAGTTATGAAAGAAGTGCGTGGCAGGCTGATTCCTCTGGCTCAACAGCCAAACCTTTTTTTATTCTCTAAGATTCGGAGAGGCAATCCCTGCAATCCCAGCTTTCGAGTAGTGTTGGAATTGTATTGAAGTAAGAGTTACAATTGTTTTAATGGGTAGTTCTAGTGAATTGCTTTATCGATACGAGCTTGGTAATTGACGGCCGCCGTTAGCACTGTGGACAGGAGTTTCTTGCTGTAATGTTTGGGAAGCTGGGTGACTCATTCACTGCGCTCCTTGCCGTCAGCAGCTTTGGTTTTGGAGGTGGTTGGCTTTTGCCTCTGGTGATAGTAGCTTTGTGGACTTGTTACTATGGTCTGCGCACTTGCTTTAACATTGCTTTAGTGCTTTTCGTTATTTCGCATGTGAGCTTTTGCTTACAAATTTGCTGGATTGAAGATGCGTCGCTGACGCGAAATTGATTTTCTAGCAAAGCACTTTGCGATCAGATTCGACAGCGTCACCCTTGTGGTGTCTTGGTGCTGAAATGTCAATCAAATCGATAGCGCATCGATCGTCGAACGCACGACAATGGCGCAGCCCAGCGGAAAATGAGCGTCCGCAGACCACTCGTGACATTCCAAAGAGCGCTCACAGCGAGTGTAATGAAACTTTCTTTGGTTTCAGTAGCAACGCACGGAGTTGATGCAGATACTTGTTTCAAGCAGTAGAGCCACAATGTATTCGATAATGTATTTCATGTATTCGATGTTTGCGACTACCTGTTCGCAATAAGTTTCTTTGTTTTAAAACACATTTGTATTTCAAAAGGTTGTTCAAAAGGATATTTGCTTTTGTGTGGTTTCCAGAAATATTTAGCTTGTTCTATGACAGAAACGATTTGTAGAAAAAATCTAATAGCAGAAAATGTTTGGATTTATTACCCAAAAAAGACGAAAGAACCTTCTGCTTCTTACTAATTAATGTGATTTAGTTCTTACCTTGCTTCAAATTTGCTTCACGTGAAAACTCTTGACTAGTTTTTCAAAAGGCAGCCAGTTGTTTGCAACGATTTTTCCCAATTTGAATTTTGTGTCAGTATTGTGAAAACGTCAGCAATGTCTTGATATGTTTTTCAAATGTGCAAAACCAAGAAGCATTTCTCAGCACAGATGAAGCTTTGTTGACACCGACGAGCTGTAGTATGAGCAAATTTATACATTTTAAATGTTTAGTTTTTCAATCGTCAGCCAATGCAGATGAATAATTTTTTTTTCTTTCAGGTGCTCCGTTTTTGCACGCAAGTGATTTCAACTTTTGTGAGTTATCAATCATTTTTTGTACAAAAGTGTTTTCTTACGTTTAGTTGTTGCAACCTGATCATCGGCAAAACAGTCAACTTGGAACAAAAATTTTGGCAAAGCTCGATAACTCTTGGCCTTTTCTAAATCACGTTAAGTGCAAAGTCTGCGTGTCTGTCAATCTTTATGAAAACATTTTACTTCTAACACTTCAAAAATCGCGTTGGGATGAAAGTAAACAAGATAGGAGATAACCAATTTTTGCTAACAGCACTTCAAAACTTTTTGTGGTAAATTTCAAAGCGTCAGCTTTTTATTGCGAGTTTTTTAGATAGCGTTAAACCCTAATACTGTACTAGTTTCCAAAAACTTTTCGAGCGCTTCCCAAACATTTTCGCTGTTTGCATGTCACTACTTATTTAAAACGAATGAAACTTGTAATCTAAAAATGATCTTCCTTTTGCTTGTCGTTTCATAAGTAACTTTTTAAACATCATGTTGACACTACGGGAAGTACTTCACCAGCTATACTGCAGCTGCACTGATATCAAACTTGAGCCAATTGCGCGTATGGCATCATTATGTCATATTAAAACAACTCATGGCAAGTTTAAAGGACCAAGTTTTCCTGTGATTTGCGCCCTGGCAAAAATATGCAAAAAATACAAAGATATATTTATGTGACGTTTTGTATCTACAGGACGCTATATTTGTTTTTTATTTCTGATTTCCGTTTCAAAAGTGTCTTCATCTCACTGCTTGCGCTTTCGCGTGGTCGTGTCAAACAAACGAAAATAAAGATTTTCAGTTTTCATGTCAAATCCATTTGGCATTTCAGGGTTGACATTCAAGCTTTTGCAATGATTTTGAAAACATCTTAAACTACTGTATGCCACGTCACAAATGCGTAAGTCTATAAAATGCTCTACATATATTTTCTTGATCATTTCTGCATTCAGAAACATGCTCTTGCAGTTGTTCAATGACAATAGCTTGCATAACCTGCCACCTGGATATATACGCACTGGCATAACTAAAAATAAATGGCGGAGATATGATTCAGTGACCATTGAATAGAGGCGTAACTAGGTTAGATGGCGCCCGGGGCAAGAAACAAGTTTGGCAACCCCATATTCGAACCTGAGCTTTTTCCGAAGCAAATGTAGTATTTTGAAGAAAGTATCTGTGACAGTGTAGGGACTTTTCGGCGCCCCCCACAGTCATTCGGCGCCCCCACAATGATTTAGTGCTCCAATAGTGTTTCGGCGCCCGGGGAATTGTGCCCCCTCGTTACGCCCCTGCCATTGAAGATGGCTTTTTATTGTCAAGTTTAATATTCTTGAAAGATGAAGATATGTGAAACTTATTTTGCATCTACGCAATGGCATGAAACTATTCAATGAAGTTCTGACATACCGCGATGCTTTTTGTTTATTCTTTGAAACGAATCTTTCACGAAGACCTTATATTTCATTGTCAAATATCATAATGTGTTAAGAGCTTAAAATATATTAAAACGAAAATAATTCTTGCAACTAAGCAAAGTCGTAATGGCATAAAACCAAAGATAGAGCCATGATCTACAAATATATATTTTCCTCTTCCATTTCTGAAACAGGTTTATGAATTCAAAATCTCCAGTACGCGCAAAAAGTTTTAGAATGGCATTTTCATGTCATCTTTACATTTCAGTGTTATTATACCTGCCCCCGTATTTTGTGCAAAGTACGGTATTTCTTTTAATGCAATGTTTACACCTTAAAGCATTTAGTGGTCGAAAGTGATTGCAATCTTCAAAAACATGTTACATGCTCAAGCGAGCACTTCGTTACATTGACTCTGACCCATCAAACGCTAAGGCAGGGGTGCATAACCTGCGGCGGGTACTGCCGCATGTGGTCTTCGATAAAAACCTATGAGGCCGTGCACATGTAATTTAAAATTGAAGTTATGGTGGCCGACTGGCCATGCATCTCGAAAAACTTCTTTGTCTGCTGTATGCGGATACATAGTAGAAAGACGGCCAAACTAACGTGTAGAAGCAGGCTAGGCTCAGTGTGTGGAAGTAGAACAGAAGCACTGCAAAAAAATAAAAATATATATTCCACTCACTGGCGGCCGTAATTCATAAAAATAAACGTAATGCGGCCGGCAATAGCGTAAAGGTTGTGCACGCACGCCTGCGCTAAATCTTCGGCAGCTCAAGAGCAGTACCTAGCGGTTGGCTCTGACGCATTTGTCCTAAGTTCGATCCTACGATTGCAGCCAAAGCTATAACGTTCAGCAGGCTTGACGGAAGCGGTTCCTCTGAGGCACTGACCTGGAATTTATGCCTAGGGAGATAACCTAGAGAAGGGGTTCTTAAAGTTTGCCTCAGTGGGGGTATTGAGATTAAATCTTGGTGGTATTCAAATGTGTTGGGAAATATAGTCCAAATTCCAATACATGTCCTCATTCCAACCTTTTTCCTCACTACCAGGGGTGCGGAGTCGGAGGTAAAATGTCCGACCTTTCCAAAATTTCCGACTCCCGACTCCGGCCTTTCCAAATTCTCCGACTCCCACTTACTAACATAAAGTGAATGAATTTTGGTTGTCAAGAATTTTGTAGCACATAACACTCAATGGAAATCGTGATACAAAGGAAGAATTATCTGCTTCAACAAACGTTTCATAAGAAATTTTACCATTTCAACAGAAATTCCCGACTTAGGAGTGTGAAGCAAAAAAATGATCCAGTTGGACTTCCGGAGTCGGAGTCAGACAAAAAAATCCGACTCCCACTCCACCAAAAAAAAAACTCCGACTTCAGTCCGACTCCACATGAAACGGAAAAAAAATCCGACTCCGACTCCACCAAAAAACTTCCGACTCCACCAAAAAAACTCCGACTAATTACAACTCCGACTCCGCAACCCTGCTCGCTACCCTGGTGAATATTTTATACCAGTTCTGTTTAATTTCTTACATTTTTTCTGTTATTAAACATTATTGAAAAAGGGTATCAACATTGACGAAAATTTCACTTAAGGGTATCGATGCGTTAAAACTTTATGAACCACTGACCTAACGAGAGGACATACATTCAAGACTGGGTGGAGGCGGCTGATTCTTGCATGTACTTTTAATATTAGGTGGTTTATCCAACTTCTTCATTTTTACAAGTAAGATTCAAGAAGAAACATGGAATATGGCGAAGATTAAGACACAGGCGTACTAAAAAATGATCAAAAAGTGCTTCAGAAGCAACACTGACAGGCAATGAACCCTTTCATCTCTTGGAATGGTGGAACTCAAATTTTACCCAAACAGACATCACCATTAGAATGGACGTTCGATACCGAGAAAAGAGAAAATAATAAACGTTCAAGGTCCGCATAAGCCACGATCGTGACATTTGATCTTTTATCGACAATACCCCTTCGAACAAGTGAATTTTTTCAATTATTTTCGCAAAGTCATGGTCATAACTGACATGTTTTTGTAAAAACGTAATTTCCAGCGTGTTTCGTTTCCGCTCCACGGCTTTTGGAAGAGAAACCATGATTTTTGTGGCTACATGAAAAACGCGTTTCCCCCCAAAAGACGTCTCAATGATGTCACCAGTGCGCGCAAAATACCCCAAATAATGCGTTGCTGTCCTAATCTGAGGATGACGTCACTGACACTCTAGCGCAATCCGTTCGCGAGTTATGGCCGATCATAACTTTGAAAGTCAGGATCGTGGCTTTTGCTGGCCTGGGGGTTAAGTAAACTATTTTTGCAAACACTAATGAAGATGCATCAAAGTTTTAACATTCATTAAACGCACTAACGTGCGTTGTGTAGCACACCGCTATGACACTATAACCAAGCAGTGCATCGTCTTGTCATGATAATGCCACGCTTGGATGGTCAGATGCGACAGTAAACCATCCAATCACAGTACCGCATTGCGAGACTGAACGAACATACTTTCTTCCCCTTTTTGATAATCAACCGTATTCTGACGTACCGTGATTGACTGGTATAAATACAAGCGTATTTAGTCTTTCTGTCTTTCTGTTTGCGTTGCCTTCATTCCAACCCAACTGACTGCAAATATTTCAAGCCAGCTACAACGAGCTGTTTGTCCAACGGATATAGTTAGAAGAGGACATTCCACAGGGTCAACAAACAGCTGAATTGACGACATGAAACAGAGACTTATCAAACTTGTTAATCCAACAAGCAAATCCAGCCCCACTGGCAATGCGAAGAACCGCTCTTCGCTAACACAGTGCAAGCACCAAGTGAATCAATGAGTGATAACAGCTGATAGAAGACTCTCCAATTGCCAACTTGGAATAATAGCTCCGCTGCATTCAACACAACACCCAATCTGAAGCAGTTCTTCTGATACATTAATTCTTAAGCAACTGCCCTCATCAGTGCGTGTCTTTGCAATAAGTAAGGTTCGCGTCAATTCTGGTTGAGTGTTTTGGCAAAGATGTGCACGACACGCTTTCCATGTTCGCATGCACTCTCACGTCGTTCTCCAGGTAGATTTTGCGCGCACAGCGCCCGTAATTTTGGGTCCCAATCATCGAGCGATTATTGCTAGTTTTTTTTATACTTTGAATGTTCAACGGTTGATGGTGAATTCCTGGATATGAAGCCTTGAAAAGATTCGCGCCATGTTTGCAACTGTCAACATTTTCTTTATTTTCTGTTTGTTGCCTGCTAAATTTTTGTTTCTTTATGTGTTTGAGAAAATACTTTATTTTTCATACGTCAATGGACAATGGACACACCAACTGCCTTTGCCACAGCTGAGAAAAATGAACAAACACAGCGGGAATCTACACATGCTCTTGTTCAGTTGGATATACTCGGAAAACGGATTTAATTGTTCTGGTGATGCGAAAGCTAAGAAAATGTAATTTGAAATTGAAATAACGTTACAGCTCTTTGCATCTCTCAGCAATCTGATAATCTGGGTCCGTTGCATGGAGAAAGAACACACAATGTTTTGTGCAATGGGCCTGAATTTCTTGCTGCAGTAACGTGGTTTTGAACATCATGTGAGTTTGGCTATTTTCGTGTGACCTGTTCCAAATACTGTGAAATCAGTCGAAATCAGTTTGTTACAAGAAAGGTGATTGCAGTAGTTTTTGTCGCGTCCGAAGTCAGGTTTTTCAGATTTGTGGGGAGCAAAACGTATTTTTAGGTGGGCAAGATTTCAAAACACATGCACATCTGCAGACAAATACAAAAAAATTTACTGGGCACAACAAAATTTGGGGGGTAAAGCAATGGGGAGCACACTGCCCGGAATGCTCCCCTACAGGACTGGTTTTTGCAAACCCTGAATTTTAGGGTGTAGGCTTTTTCAAGGTTTTGTAGAAAGAAAAATCACATTGATTTAAAACAGCGTTTTACTTCATACGAAGTGTGTGTGTCATTAACCAAACAGGTGTATGGACGGTTGTGACCAAAAATCAACTACAATGTACAGTATTTCAGATCTTGACGAATGTTAGAGCTGCCTTGGCACAAAGATACTGGTCGCTCGAATTCAATGGGGGTGTGTGCTTGCAACTGCAAAGTATAGGATGCTTTGGGAATGGTTTTCATGCAGTATTCTATCCAAGCGTTAACGCTTTTCGGTTTTAATAGAGAACATCTTTATTTGATTCGTTAGGCGCTTAACCATTCAAACTGAGGTCTCATGCATCGTAGCGTCGACTCTGCGGACCCAACTCGAAAGGAGAATTTGCCAGACGCCGTAATACAGCAACATTGAAAGATTTTTTTCTGCTTGATTCGGAGTATTTTGCTAGTCATTGCGGTCCACCGTACCTGTGCCCTAATTCAGCGCCGGATTTAGGGGGTGGGCAAGGGACCCTGGCCCAGGGCCCCACCATGTTTATATGTTTGGCCATGTGTGCGACATGTGTGTGCCACTTATTCATTTTTAGCGAGGAAAGTTTGTTTGTAGACACATTATCGGTCGGCCAAACAGCGGTATTTCAGTTGAAGAATATTTGATATTGTGACGAAACAACTATTACGCTTATTGGTTTCCGGAAAATCGGTCAGGTATCTGAATCTAGTCAATGCAAGACCAAGCCACGTAGAACACGTTAGCTTACGTCTCTACTCGTTTCTGGTAGATTTTGCGTCTGGTTTACTCAGATTTGCACAGGTCGCATATGAGTAGCGTTGCTAGGTGTGGCTATCATACGCCCTCTTTCAGGCGCGTAGCCAGAAATTTTGATAGGGGGGGGCAAACAATATCCAAGTCTCGACATTTAAATATTTAATGCCCCTTGTTTTTACAAGCATTATACCTAAAACGTGCATTTTTCTGGTGCGTTTTCTCTGAATAATTATGTTCAAATTCAAGCCGGCAAATGCAAAGTCTATTTTCATTTAAGTGACAAGTTTTAAAAGTTTTTTTTAGTAAAGTTCCCAGCTTTTAGTTTGGATGAAAGCCACCATTTGTTTGTAATGCTTTCTTGCAAATACGCTCGTGAAAATCTCGATGTTAAATGCGAAATCAGCCGTATGCTTTAGCAGCCAATAGTGCAGTTGAGCAAGAAGTCGCCGTGGCTCGTGACCGCCATTAAGATTGCGCTTTTCATATTTACACATGCTTTTCTGATATACACCAACACGCGTTCAATCGAAGCCGAGCAGCAAGTTTGCTCTAACTAAAACACCGACTCCCGACGTTTATCCACAAAACTTGCTCACATATAAAATGTTGATCTTGTCCAATTTTTGAGCGACTGGTTGATGTATACAGCTGTTAACGTAAAGGCTGTGGAGTCCCTCACCGCGTTCGAAAAATATTTAGATTTTATGTCATTTAAATGCTATGGAATGCGACTGCGGTAGCATTTTTGTACGCTACTTGCAGTAAACGTGCTTCCCAAAAACGATTAGGTTATTAGCTATTTCTAGTTAACAATATAATTCACAAATATGATATCGACAATATTGTAAATTGGGTAAAATTGCACATGTCCTCTCAACAGATTTGCATATATTTGACCCACTCAGCTGCACAAAAAGTGTGTGTTTGCGAAAACGAAGGTACAATCAATTATTATCGCCGCGGTTCTGCCCTAAAAGTAAGAAATACTTGCCGCTGCAGCTTAACACAACGGTTGGCTCGTTGATGTAGCCCAGTGGCTCCTAAAATATGGGTCGAAACCCAAACAAGGGTGGCGAAGGGTCAACAAATGGGTCGCGCGGAGGCGATCCAATCATGAGTTGTGTATTTTCAACGTTACAACTGCTTCTCTGTGTCTGTCAGAGAAGATTGTCTGCTTGGATGGGAAAGGGTTATGGAAACCCGGGCAGAGTTTCATTTTAGCTGTGTTTACACTTTCTCTGCCATGCTCAGCTCCTTGCGGAACTGAGCAAACCACGATAGATACCGGTTGCGACCCAGCACTCCCGTGCAACTGTGTTGAT
>JGI24159J19872_10014004_pt1 | contig 10396 bp, 10 predicted proteins | sample Ectturendosymbi4_FD_19872 | JGI IMG/M metagenome (IMG submission 19872) | reverse complement strand
GGTCACCTAAACTCAAGTAGCCTACTGGAGCCTGGCAGAAAGGCTAAGAAACCGCTAAAAAGCAGCTTCCTACTTAAAAAATGAAGACAAAAAAATAGAAAGGGCAAAAATTGAAAGTTTGGACTGTAGGAAACTTGAAAGATGCTGTTTTCACCATCATCATTGTTAAAAGGCGGACAAGAAGCGATATCTCTCAGTGACATGGTCGATTCTCCTGAGTCGTTGTGACGGATGTGGACATAGATCGGGTTGGCGTCGATTAGATCAACTTCGTCGACTACCGGATCAAATTTACTCGTACGCACAAAACGACGTAAAATGACTTTTTGTGTTGACGCCAACCATGTGGGTAAGGCTGTACCGTGCGCTGATCGGCGAGCAAGTGCAAAAAAGTGTTTTTGCGATGTGATATTGCTTGAGATACACTGAAATGAACGCATCGAGTGCAAAGCGTCAGGTGAAGCCCACTCCCAATATGAAACCGGTAACTGATGAGACTGCAAAGTTAGCAACGCAGTTTCCAAATAATGTCATTGTAACTTTCCACTTACGCATTTCTAGTCGGATGGTAAGGAGTCGAGTTAGTGGTTGCTGCACCGAGACTGTAGCCCTTCATGGGATACAAATGATAGCTCTCGGGCTAAGTGAATATATTTGGGCATGACGATAGTAACAAATAGCTAACTGAGAATTCGATAACGGTTGAAGCGTTCATGTTTTGACAAGGTCAGGCAAATGGAAATCTTGAGTATGTATCAATAATCGCAAGTATGCAGCTGTTACTAGATACAGATGGCAAAGGTCCTTTAAAATCTACTCTAGATGCCCGTTGGCTTGTTTTACTTTGACAAGAGTTTGTGGTGACGATTATTGAAATCGTGCCTTATTTTCTGCAAAGATAGAAAAATTGTGACAGGCTTTGTGGAATTATGTTGAAAACAGTAAGTTCTTTGGTCGGACAACATGCAGCAATCGCGTTATACCAGAGTGACATAAGTGAGAGTGAATCTCCTCAACTTGACATATTCGAATCGATGTGCAACCACGAAAACAAGGGTTTCATCGATAGAATGAAGATTGGCATTAAGAACTGCAAAAGGGCGGCATGATTCTGTTTTTCAATGGGAAGGACCTTACAGTTGCATGTGGTTTCACTTTGTGGAAAAGCTCGGCATGCATTTCACATGTTACCCTTAGCATGCCTAACAACCGGTAAAAGGTTTTCTTATTTTGTGGAAGAAGAAACTGTTGAAGAAGTTTCAAGCAATCTAAATCTGGTTTGATGATTTTACTCTGGGTTTGATTGCCGAGAACGTTGATTTGCGTGGCAGACTCTACAGATTTATTTCATTTATCGTTAATGTGTGGCGCCTGAAAACATTGGAGGTGTTTTCCTCCTGTGATCAACCGCATATTTTTATGTCATCCAGACGGGCGGAGGCATCCCTTAAATTTTCTTCCTCTGGGAAGCGATTGCTCTCTCGCTGAAAACTGATGCCGCCATTGGTGATCTCGAAAGGAATATGTTTGCTTTGGACACAGTGTTTTTTCCGGCAGAGTGTATTACAGGGACTTCAAGGAAGGCAGGTCAAGCTTCGAGAAGAAAACGTACTCAGCAAGCTTATGAACCAAGTCGTATATGCAAGAAAAGGGGTAAGCGTCCAATTCAGTGTTCAAAGTGATTGCCTGAGAGTAATCTACGCACTTTCCGATTTTCCCGTCCGCTCGAACAACTACAACTCGTGCATGCCATTGCGAACAGATTGTTTCAATGATATCGTCCTCGTGTGGTGTGACAATTTGTTGTCCAATAAAATCTCTGTCAGCTTTGTTGTACTTTAAAAGTTTAGTGCAATAGTTGACAATTTCACGGCAGATTGGGAAACATAAGTTGCAGAAACAACAAATACCTTAGGTAAGGCACAAGACGCATGTTTAGCAACAATGAAGTTTTTCTTTAAATTGTCGTACTCGATTATAATGTTTTTATGCAACTTCTGAAAAGTTTGGCCAAGGATTACATCATGACGTAAATGCTGGATGACGCTAAAGCGAACTTCGTTATCAGTAACGTTGTTGACAGTTTTGCCCATAATGCGTGTTCCGAGAATTATAGACGTTTGGCTTGTTTGAGCCATTGACACCTCTTGTCTACAAGGCAAGATTTTCACATTCATCAAGCAAGCTGCAAATCTACTGATATATTTATCGGAACTCTCTGAATCAACTGAATCACAGACGTTTTTCTCACATAACACAACAGGAATAGAAGCGGATGGTAAAGATTTGGGGAATAGAGCACATATTTGTGACGTGGATGCAGAAAATGACAAACGAGCTTTACCTTCACAGACGTTTCGCAATGTCCCATTTCTAACCCTTGTTGCATTGTTCATTTCGCGCGGGTGGTAGTTAAATCCAACTAAGTAATATTTCCTTGACAAAATGCCTCGGAAGAGCTTCGCAAATCCAATTTGTTTGTAAGAGCGGCATCATTGGAGATGCGAAACGTCCGGGAAATATTCAAGTGACATATTTTCTTGCTTAGCTGCAGTTGCAGATATTGGTGTTGTAGAGTTGGCATTGTACGTAAAGACATTATTTGTGAGCAGCACCTAGAGCGTTGCCTTGATCCAGAACCAATCACCGGTCCAGTGTTTGGTTTCGCAGGAGGCGTTGACGGATTGCAGGAGACAGAATGGCGTTAATAAAAGCGTTTCGGCACAATACCTGTATGTATCGTTCATCACAAAACTTTTGCATTGGCAGTTTTTGCTTAGTATTTATAATGCTTGGAAGAACTCATGTAATGTTTTGCCAACAGCATGTTTGCGAGTTTCTTGACGAGAGCGTGCAAATATTTCGTTCGGTCTTTCAAAAATTAAGTTAATAAACGTTGTGGAAAACATTTGCAATTTCATTCCATATTTTTACGACAAAATCATTAATGAAACGCGGAGTGAGCGGACAACCCCACAAGTCTCCGCATTTTGATTCCAGACACCTTCACGCACCCACCCGAATGACCCTCCCAAGAAAAGCCTGCGTCCGGCTCAACCGCCTCCGCATCGGTGTCGGACGTTTCCGCTCTTGCTTGTACAAATGGGGTATGGCCTCCTCTGCGGACTGTGAGTATGGCGCAGAAGGACCAACCGTCGACGAGGTTGTTTTCCATTGTCCAATCCATCGACCTCCTCATGGACTGCATGTCCTGACGGTTCTGGACGATGGGACAACCGAATGATTGCTCAACACCTCCCCGAAGTCTAGTACGGCCAAGCAGTAGGTAAAAGATCTCGCTCAAACGAAGGAAGACCACAAGGTATGAGCAGTTCTGATATTGCATCATTTCCAGCTTGGTGTTCCAAACTTTCAGTTTGCACCAAGTTTTGTTTCATGCATGCTCACCTTCATTTCCAGTTAGACCTGTCATAGTATAGTTCAAGAGGTTAATGACCAATTTTGAATGTATATTGCAGAGATGAGGAACCTATTTATTATCGCGGGCTGCATGAATTGTATATTATCGCTGGCGAGTCGCAAAACCAATTCATTTAATTTCATCCTAAAATCCTACCTTNAAGTAATAACAAGTCAGAGTGATTTCTCTTAACGTACTATCNTAGTACCTTCGTATCCTGGAGTTTCGTTTTGACGCGATGCAGTACTCTAACACGGATAACGTAAATTCTGATACGGACCAAATCAAGTGTTCACGCGGGCCGGGTTTGGGCAGTGTGCCGCAGGTTCCCCACCTTTGGCATATTGTATGACGCTTTAACTTCTAATTGCAATTCAGTAAATTTAAGCATGCATGGTAGTAACGAGAAACACGAAAATACATGAAAGAACGCAAAGATAAATACGTTTTGGTAACAGAAAAGCAAACGCTTGATGGCGCTAACATATTTACTTTGATGAATCACAAGCATGTAGGACACACTTGGCATAAAAGTTGTATAATGAAGAAAGTATATTTACCAACTTGTTCCTCTTCGCATTATAACTGAGAAGCGTGATGATTTCCACTGGTGATGGGAAAAGGAATTTTGAAGTGCACAATGGTGCATGTTTTCCAAGCTGAACTTCTCATGGGATTTCAGAGCGATTGGATCTCATAGCACGAATGATTGCAGTGTTCTGTCAATGAACGTTCAGGTGAGAGCCAAAAACCTAAAAAAGTTGTCAGTAGTTACACTGAGCCCAAAATTGTCGCAAGCTTACATCAATGGCCTTACCGCGTTTTCCCAAGTCCACTTTCCCAATCTTACTATGAAATAAATAGAAAGACGCGCCAAATGCCGAACAAACGTTTAACCGCGAATATATGGAGACTTTACCTTGATCTGCAAAGGATAAATTGCTCACCTACACGAGAATGACGAAAATGGGACTTATGGCAATTGTCCATCACTGGATTCCACAACTTTCGACTTGCTGCATACTTGTGAGATTGTTTGCGAAGTGGCCTTGAAAATTTGTCATCAAATGTATGTAACGAATGACTCATAGAGATTGGATCTGTCCAAAGTTTCTAAAAAGCACTTCGTCCATATTCTGTATCTCACGAATTTGTTTAAAGTTCGTTCGTTCCCTTCAAAACTCAACGTTGAAAACAAACGCCAACAAACGCTTCATACTCTCCTTTGATCAGCGCTTTAGGCCCCATAAATATTGAAACAAGTCATTATTATCGTCTACACCTCCAAGAAGGAATGTGTAGTAGCCTGTTGTCTTTTTATTGATTTTATTTCGTTTACATGCCTGTCCGATTTCTAGCCAAATTTCAGACAACCAAATGATAGTACCGCTATTGCTTATTTGACCTCTCTCTGGCAAAGGCGCCTCACGTTGAGAATTCACTCTTTTTGTACAATGTCTTGCTCTACATAAAACGCTTCAACTTCACATATGCTTAGTTCTGACAGAGTCGAAATATTCTTCAGCCGTGTCTTCATAAACTCGACGAATTAACAAGCCATATATATTGTACGTTTTATATGCATCACACCTACATGTAGAATACAAATGCATTTGCTGCAGTGAGGCTTTGGCCGTGCAATATCACAAAATCTGAAACACAAACCTGCATTTTTCATAAACAGTTGCAGAATTGCTTGCGGAACACCGCCATAATGGCAATAACGAACGCTCAACCACAAAATTTCACATTTGTCAGGCTAGGCCTACTGCAAGGCTGCTGCTAGTGTTCAGGTAGCCTCCATAAACAAAGATATCTTTTCTAAATTCTTGCTGCGTGCAACCAGTGACAGCCATGCTTTCTTCCAAACGCTCTAGGTCTCCCCAATCTCCTCAAATCACCTAAAAATAACTGCTGACAATAATTCGTAAATAGTTGTCCCACTCCTACTGTGCTATTGCTGTCTAATTTGACGACATTTTGCAATTATCGGAATATTTCTCGGGATTACATTGTATGAAGATATTTCTTCCTTGGAGTTGGAATCAATGAGACAAAAGAACATTTTACATATTGACTCGAAACAAGGTATTCCCCACATAAGTCCTAGCTGAAGCACGCCAACAGAAGCTGAGAGACACTGCATAGGTTCACATGACAGTTTTTCCGAAATCATTCATCTATTGAGAGGTTCAACAAGAATTATGCAAAAATGGGACATTCGTTCTATAGCAATCTACATTTTTGAACAGCACATCGATACCGAAGTAGTTGCACCTTGCAAAAACCTGATTTTGTCAGACTGCATGGAGAGATACTGCTTGAGCCATTGAAATGCACTGAAAAGATTAATAAACGTAAAACAGGTTTACAAAAATGCAAATACAGTATTTACTTTGCAACGCTGACGAATGGAGTCACAGCACCATTATAAAAGACATTTAAAATGAATACGAGCCAGAGTTGAAGCGGGAAGGTTTTGATGTCGGTGAGCTTCACTTTCTCTTGAGTCACATCCTTCTTTCGATTTAACATCTTTTCAGCTCGTTTATCCAAGTATCCAATGATCAAGGCACATCCAAGTGAGAAGAAACATGTCAATGCAGCTGTGAATAGAGAGGACTCTTTGTTAAAGCTACAATGCAAGCTTTGTCAAAACAAAACTTTGTTTGCAAACGTACAGCTTGAGTTTCTTGCACTTCTTCAATGAAGAGGTGCGCCATCGTTGCAAAAAGAACTCATTTGCACTGTACGATTTCCCGTTCGGTTTCAGTGACACATAGCATTCCTACAACTATAACAATAGGTTTTGGAATGACAATGCTTTGTCGTTATGACACGAAATTAAATTAGCTAAAAACGCCTAATAGTTCGAGGAAATGAACTTAAGAAAAATAAGATTTGATACCAGGAAGACAAATATTGGCAATTAAAGACATAATTTGATCCAGGAAGGACAAATGTTCCTACATGAAGACACAATCTTCGTTTTCTGATCTTGTATATGAAGCAAAGCAACGTGAATTGGTAGAATGAATATTATAAATCAGTGGTTCTCGAAATTTTACTGACATGCCATCTAGCAATATAATGTCCATGAAGGACCCTTGACTGTAATTACTGTATGAGAACAATGATTACAGTAGAAATGTACCTACTTCATGTCTCCCAAAAATTTCTTATGAAACATTTACAAATATTCTTGAAACTCTTGGAGCACCTTCATGTACCCCCATTTGAATATCACTGTAATAGACGGTGTATGGTGAACATAATGCCAGACACAACTTATTGATCATTGACCAGATCAAATTTTGATCAAACCGGACGAAAATTGTCATCGAAATTTCCCATTCAACAATCAGTGCATCGCTCATTTACCGATGAAAAGTGAGATTCCGAGAGTTCTGTCTGAGTGAATTCCACGTTTGACGGCGTTGTAGAGTGGTCCCATCACATTCATGTTCACTGTGCTTGCCTGTCAGCCAAAAAACAAGGATAGACGTCGCGGGAAATGTGAACTAAAAATGGAAGACCTTCCTTTTTTGGCAGGGTAATTACCATTGATTCACATCGGAAATTACAAGTTGGTTGTTGAATGCAAACTCAAATTTTCGAATCATGCTTGCAATAAACTTCGCGAACAACCGAGAAGATACACTTTCTATGCAAAAACCGACTGTACACATAGATGTATGAATGATCCGAACGCAAAGATAAATCTTTTTTATTGCCCCGATTGCCCATAATGAATCTTCTCACAATTAGTATAATAGTAGCGGAGACGATGTTTGAATTTTTGCAAAAGATGTAATGAATTCAACTGATTTTACAGTGGCACTGGTTATTGGCAAGAACGGCAAATACATAAAACTTGATATTAACAGACATTCACAGGGTTGATTATTATGCTTTCTAAATACGAGAACACACATGAACTCTTTTGGGAGAAGTGCGAACTTCACTGTATGAACGACAAATTTTTTTTGTAAAATGTTGTAAATATCAAGCAAACTTTATAAAACTTTTTTCAGTGTAAGAACTCCTAACTAACGTCGCTGGAATATACCCAAAGCAACCACTTCATTGAAAAATGAGTTAATTTCCTAAAACTCAGCAGCGAAGCAAAACGATGGAGGCGCAATCAAAGTTTGTTAAACGTGCTCTGTTATTCAAGGAAGAAATATCGCAATGACAATATCGCTTGCTCTCAAATGCCAAAAACGTACAATTGTCCCGATGCTTAGCTGAAGACCAAACACGAAATTGAGCTCCTTTCCCTTGAACCATAGCACGGCGTAAGTATTCTGCGCCACAGTGATCGATTCTCCACCAATGCCGAACAAAAATCTCCCGAGATCCATCAACCAAATCTGTTTAACGGTGGCTCCTGCAAAGACAACGGTTTGATTACTAAAACCCGTTACTTGAAATAAAAACAACTCCGATCTGCCATTGAAGGAAGAATCCATTTACACATGTAACTTTGCAAACTGTTTGAGGAGATTCCTTATTAACTCAAGGATAAGACTCTTTCCAGTGGCGTGTCTAAAGTATGGCAGGCATGGCTTGTGCTACAGACGTCACTTTCGTGGAGCCTCAAAGATTATTTGGGAAAAACAAAAATGTGTAACTTTCCGCTTCTCTTGCTTCTATTTTGAGCCCCATACAGCCTTTTCCTGCAAATCTGGTTCAATACATTGCTTGCATTTATACAGGTGTGTTGGCAAAACTGTGTTATTGTGAAACAACACGACACTTGGACGCTGTATCACCGCAATAACCTTCATTTTTCTACAAGACCTCGTCCGTCTAACGCTACAAACAACGCTAAGTCAGTCTGAGTTCAGGGATCCGACATGGAAAAGTGCCGCCCCCCTCTGTCTGTTGCGTAACCAGAGGTGTGAGCCATTGGGGGGGTTCTGCAGGGGGACCGTTAGCCGTCGTGTGGACATGCAGTAATTAGTTACAAAATACTCACAAACGTTACAAATATATGGGCTTAAGTCTTCGTATGTTCGCACCACATATATATGGTTGTGATTTCGAGCATATGCCGTTCGTGGCGCATCGCACATTCAATGGCACGCTAACCTAGAGGCTGGAACAAGCGGTACTCGAATAACACAAAAATGGTTATACAACGAAGTACAAAGCAGATGTTAGATTGTAAACACAAATAACACAGGCAAGGGCGTCCGCAAAAATTTTTACAGGGTAGGCAAAGTCGACATTTTGGTTGTCCATTTCAAGCTGCTGACAACACAAATGCAAATAGACGTTCAAATAACGCTTTAATTTTGCTACACCACAAAAAATGACCCATGCTAACTGCAACAGCCCCAAAAATGTACTTCGTTGGCAGCAATGTTTCTTTTCACACCGTATAAAAATCCTTGGCAGCAATATTTCTTTTCAGTGTTCACATCGTATGTTTCTTTTCACCCCGTGACTTATTGCTATCAGCAGTCGCTGCCTCGCAGCAATACCTGCCACAGATGTCTGCATTCAACGGTTACATGCACAGAAACGCCTACTGCCGTAACTTTGAACCTATGTTGCCATGTTATTGTTACGCGAAAAAAGCTATTTTCAAAACTATCCTCCCCTATGTTTCGCAACCTGCCCCTGCAAGCAATGTAGCTGATTTAGTGAACTGCAAACTCATCAGTATCACTGCATGATGCTCGAACAGTGAATCCGGCTTATGTGCAGTGTGAGTTTCATACTGGAAAGTGAAACTGTCATTGAAGGACTTAAGTCTTTTAAGCTGCTGACTTCAGGTGTTCTAAAAATTTTTGGTTCTTAGACCCAATTTCCAGGTAATAGCAAATGCCCATTTCCCCTTTTCCATGAACACAAGGGGATGACAAACACTGAAACAGCGCACCAACTACAACATATTTCACTTATCAAATTTTCATACGACAGTGGGAAGAACATGAAGACATTTTATCAACAGGTTCTGAAGGAAATGTCGGATGGAGATGCCCAGTGGCGTACAAAAGCATTCAAAGTATCAAATACTTTTGCGAGATGTTTTTAACTTGAGACGGACAACCATTTGTTTTCAGTGGATTTAAATCATGATTTGACAGTTGGCATTAATTACAAAATCAATTCAATTATGTATTACTATTTGTCTTGCGCATATCCTCAGCATGGAGGGGATGAAACAGTAACCACAAGAAAATGCAATTAATACTGATTACTTTTACAAGATAATAATGAAACTGTGCAACAGCGTTAAGTATACTAGTCATAAATATGAACTTTTCAAATGCATGTATTTTGTATTTGAGTTGGCTTACAAACTGAACATCTCCTTGGATGGACACCATTGCCGCAATTCATGTCACAAAATTGCTGATCAAGAACTTCTCATTGAGTGCCTGTGGGGTNAGATATTTCCTGNGTCAATACATGTGGCCTTTTAAATTATATATCAATTTTTTAATGAAATAAGTCAATAAATTTGCAACAGCAAAGGCAAGAAAACCATGTCTTTGAACTTGGATATTTACTAGTGAAGCATTAAAACTGACCTGTTACAGGTAAATTGTAGTTAGTCGGGGTGATGCATCAGAAAAAAATTATGTCAGTTTTCTGAACATTGCAGCAGAACTTTGAATTTGCTGTTGTGCTTTCTCTTTACGTTTTTTAACACCATGATTCACATTTAATTCTGCATCATATATATATGTTGCACATATTTGTATTTGGTTGTCAAAACTGCTATCTGTACTGCATAATCAACATTACAAAGATAGCTAAGTAAAGAAATGCGATACACATCAAAATTTTTGATTGATAACATTAGTGTCAAATTGCCATATAGAGCGTTTGCAATACTCAGAAAAAGTTGAGAACTGATATTGAATCCGGATGTGGATGGTTATCAGACGACTCCTGATAATGATTGCATACTGCTTTAACCAGCGGTTCCAAAACTTTTTCGAGCGTGACTGAAATCTG
>JGI24159J19872_10014002_pt1 | contig 10397 bp, 8 predicted proteins | sample Ectturendosymbi4_FD_19872 | JGI IMG/M metagenome (IMG submission 19872) | reverse complement strand
GTTAGGTACTTTAGTTTTGTAAAACAGATGCGCGCAGGCTACAAAACTTTATCCTATTCAGCAGGGTTGAGCAGTTGTTCTGTGAAGCATCATAACTTTTTAAAAACTATTTGCAACCAAAATTTGCAATAATTATTTTTGAATTGTTATGAATTTGTCTGAAACTTGAATCCAGTACATCAAGAACATTGCAAGTTAAGATTTGTTGAATCGAGCAACCGGACTCTTGTTCCTGAGCATCAGACTAATTGTTTGTGCGCATGGCTGGCAACGCACTAATTTGGGTTCAGTAGTTGTTGAGTAGAGCGCAATTACCTTTAACATGCTTGGTCTTTTGCAACCAAATTTTAGATAAATGTTCTTCGCGTGAAAATGCCTCTTACCTGAAAATTTGAGGTCAATCTGGTGAGTGCTTTTTGAGTTATTCAATTTTGAGTATAGCTGTTGAATGAAAACAACCTAAAAACCGGTCCCGTGCCTGCTAAATAATCATGTGGAATTCACACCACACCGAAGATATTAAAAACCATGAAGTACCAGTAGTTACCCATAAAGACAGCAGCAGCCATAGTAAACATTGGAGAAAATGGGATGACAAGTGTAGTAGCCATTTCAACTAGCCATAGGCAACAGGGTCAACTCGTGTTGGTGCTGTGCAGTTTATGATTTTGCATAAGTATCATGTTATTAGAAGTTGGCATTGGCTAAATGGCCTATTTGGTTGAGCATGCGCCACCTAAGCTGGAATGCTGGGTTCAATTCCCAGTCAGGTCAAACCAAAGACTTGCAAAACAATATTTGTGGCCTGTCCACCCTCGTGCTCGGTGTTGATGGATGGTGCAAGGGAACAACAGTTCACGTGCAGGCTCATTGACTCACCACCAGTGCAGCAGTAGTAGTCCCTGTTTTAAATCCAGTATTATCCCTGGTATGGAGGTGGCTGGATTAACCAGAATGACTTGCAATTAATTTCAGTCCTCCCCATTTTAATTGGTTTAAACCATCCTCTTCACTCATACTAATTTTCTTAATTTCCTTACCATGTCTGAGGTGTAGAGTTACCAGCTGATGCCCTTCAAGAGCAAGGATGAATTCATTTTTGATAACTTGTCATGGCGGTTCAAACAGCTCATTCAAACAGCATTTGTTTTAGTAACTATTTTCTGGGAAAGGTCTACCTAGAGCAGAGGTCTCAAACTCAAATTGCTCCGAGGGCCAGATGAGGACTAAAAAGGTAACCCGAGGGTCGCATTATGAACAATGGTGGTACGTAAACCTTACTAGAAAATCTTTTACATCTATATATTTGGTGCAAAAGGTATCATGAGTTATGGGCAAATCATTTTCAGCCATCTTTACATTCATTTAAAAGGAACTTGTTCACTCACTAGCTGAGCACTTCTAAACACAAGTGAATAAACTGTCAATGTTAATTATTTGAAAATTCCCAATAAACATCGTGGGCTGCTAGTGCCACATGCAGGCCGCGTGTTTGAGACCCCTGCCTAGAGTATATTCATTTGTTGATACCAATATGGTGCTTGAGAACCACCAGCTGCATAAAGTTCAATGTCTTCTAGGCATCAATCTTGTGGTTGATGAACTCATGTTTGAATGAGCTTGCTCTAATATGCTGTTCACCTTACTCTGTGATTTTTATGTCTACACAATTGAAAGATCACATCAGTGGATCTTAACCATTACAAACATGCCGAACTCTTATGTAGTTATCCAAGCTTTTGTCAAGCCCCAATTTTTCCCAATGTGAGAGAAAGTAAAAATGGGTTACAGAAATTAAATCGTTCAAAATTTTATATTTAATTATACAGTAGTCCCACGTTTTTAGTCATGTTTCAGATGACCTTCATCAAACACCTGAAACAGCTCCGTCGAACCCTAGGACCATTGGTTTACATGTATAGCAGCTTTTTGCAGCTCTGTGTCTTTCACAGATCGGAATGTTTTTGCCAGTTTTAGGCAGTATGCAACATTTGATACCTTTCCATGTACATCATCCCACCAATTTTAATGCTTTGTAGCAGTCCAGCTGTCAGGACCTTCAAGCTTGTGTGCAACTTAACTCAACTGCTATTTTTTTCTCTGCAAAAACCTATATTCCATTTTTATTGTAAGTCGACTTAAATCTTAAGTATTTTTTCTTGTGAATGATTCATAAAAGTATATTTTGTTTTTGTAAACTAATGATCTGAGCAGTTGAAATGTATCACAGCAAAAAACTCAAAATTCATCAACATCTGTAATGGGTTGCTAACCTTAGCTGTAGCTAGGTACCAGCTTATTGCTTTTTTATATTTGCTCTGAGATTATTGTGATAACCCTAAATGAACTTTATTATGTAACTTTCAAGTAACAATAATGGGTTAGTTGGACTACCTGTTTGTGATAGTTATTTGGTGTAGTTCTGGAATATTCTGAATATTTCTCTTGTCATAAGAAAGTAGCTTGTGTGCAGAACACTAAGGAATTTTTGTAAAGAAAGAATGAGATTGGTGTTGGTTTGAGTGCAGTTAGTTTATTGGAAGAAAACATTACCCTGCTTTGAAATCTTCTGTTGCTGATCTTGTTCCATAAGTGCAATGCGTTATATAGGTGTACCTTACAATGCTGTTAATCTGTGACATCCTTGGTTTTTGTGTCCTCATTTTATACTGAAACAATACATCATTGCTATTAATGAAAAAGTGGCCATAACTTCACATGGAGGTGATTTGTTTCAGCTGTGGGTTTTAAGAAACGAATTTTTAGCTACTCGTTTTCCTGTGTTTTCAAACATCTATACACAAAAAAAGTATTTTGCAGCATATAGGATTATATATTAATCCCAGTTGAGACGTTAGCTGGATACAATTCGAATAGCAAGTTAACTATGAACTGTACTATGCACTTGTAACAAATTAAAATGAGAAATCAACACATAAACTTGCGTTTCAGAGCACTTGACAAAGCGCTGTCAGCCTATTTGCGTCTTGCTGATGCCCACTACAAAAATTCGTCGCGTTTTCATGCTGCAAAAGCACTTGAAGAAGCTGGAAAAATTTGCAAAGACCTGAAAAAAATTTCAGAAGGTAATTGTTTTTTGCTGCATGCATTTGTTGCTGTTGTTATCTCATTCATGTTGTTACTTCTGAGCGTTGCATGCCGTAAACAACCACAGAGCATGAAAAGCAGGGTTGTGGAGCCTGAACTCAAAGCGCAGGCTCCAGATCCAGGTATCTAAAGTTTTTGACTCTCATTCCCAAATGATATGGTCCGTTTAAGACTGATTGCATTATTTGTACAACTCACTTCCCAACAAATTAGGGCTGTGGAACCGGAACCCAAATTTCCGGCTTTGGCCCCACCATCTAAAAATGTTTGGTTACGGCTCCACCTCCAGTCAACCAAGATTGCTTTTTGGGCTCCGGCTCCACAGCCCTGGTAAAAGTTCTCCAAAATATCATGCTTCATATGACCTGGAATCTGTCGTATATTCCCTGGCCACTCTTTGGTGCAGCTTGGGTTGTTCAGGGTAAATCAATTTCGTACAAAACCTATACTTTTAATTAAACCTTTCTAGCGGAACATATGGTCACTGAAGGAGCTTTAGTGTTTACTCCTCTGAGATCCGCAATTTTATTTCACGGCTTCCAAAGCTAAAATTCATGTTGATTTTCATATTTAAATAGCAAGTATTTCTTCAAAGCTTGTATAATATTGGGTATTACGACTGCTTTCACTCTCGGCAAGTGCGAAGAACAGTAAATCGTGATTGTGTTACAGAACGCACGCAAAATGTCGTGCGAGCGCATCATGTCTTTTTTATTTGTTCGAGTGGTCCAGTAGAGATTTGCTTGAAGAGTGTTGTTTGACGCAGGGGATTATTTTGTTCCCCCGCAGCTGTGACGACAACAACAGTTTTGCAAAACGCGTTTCCTCGGGTAGTGGTTCACTTTCGCTCCTCTTCTGTGCGTGTTTCGCCCCACACGTGCTTTGCCCCACACGCAGGCATGCAGTTTCCACCACTGCAACATACTGTCATCCTTCGTCATGCATCAGGTCCTTCAAAATGAGTAGTTCGAAAGATGAATGCATATTTACGTCCTGGATTAAAAATATCCTGGATGTCCACAAGCGCAACTTGGTACAACGTTTGCTTTTCTCTTTCGCTGGAACTTTTTGCTGTATTTGTTAGGGAGTGCTACTTCTTTTGTATTTTTAGGGACTATATTATTTTTAGTCAACATGTTGGTTGTTCAGAGTTTTGTCGGAAGTATTGTCATTTTTTATGTTTTTAAAGACGATTTCATTATTTTTAGTTAACATGTTTGTTGTGTTTCTTTAGATAACAGCAGCATTTTTTGTAAGTAAATGTGACGAGCTAAACGAAATGTGTTTTCATCAAAATGCGCTGCAAAGTACTTGATGTTAAAATGCATGTTACGTCTTGGCGATGCTCCATGCCACGTTCGAGTTCTCTTTGTTGTTCTCATACACCTTGCTCGGCTTTCTGCAACTTATGCTGTCTCGTCAGCTCAGCAGCATTTCGACCGCGCTTGCGAGATGTATCTGGAGGACGGGACGCCGGACACCGCGATCATGTGTCTGGACAAAGCGGCCAAACTGCTGGAGAGCGCCTGTCCTGATTGGTCGGTTTCTTCATACAAGAAAGCTGCCGACATATGTTCCAGCGAAGATGAGAGTCACATACACTCGGCTGCAGATGTTACTGGGAAAGCTACGAGGTTGCTGGTATGCATGAGTTAGGGAAAGTGATGTTTTTTAAGAACATTCTCCTCTTTTCATTGCCGCGTGTACATATCATGTTATGTAGATCTGCAGAAGATGCCAGGAGCATGACGAATACTGACCAACAACATAGCGATTACATAACTTATCTGCAACAAATACTGCCTAACTAGAAAATAAAAATAATGAAATGAAGATGTCATTTTGAAATCACGACTCTGCTCTAGTTCATCTGTGAAATTATATTTGATAATGTTGTACTCATTTCAACTCGCCGTCAACAGTTTCCTGAATTTTTATTCCGTTACAGATATTGTAGCGTGGCAATCAACGTAACGACAGGAAACACGTGATCCACTGATAAAAAAAACTTTTTTGTTTAATTTTAAATGCCTCGATTTGAAGTCAACATTTGATGAACTCCCGCAGGTCAAGCTGCAGAAGTTACCTGAAGCTTTGAATTCAGCGGAGAATGAATTGCGGGTCTTGGGTCAATTACAAGGAAACGACCACGGAGCTGCAGCAAGGTTAACATGCGCAGTTGTTCTGATCCATCTCCACATCGGTGATCAGGTCTCAGTGCTTTTCATTGTAGCTCTGCTGAATGCAGCTGTGTCTGTCCACTAAACTGTACGTTACATAAATATGAAGTTAAATTAAATTTTATTGTCAATGAAACCTTCATTGCCATGGAGAAATTAATTTCAATTTTTTTAAATAGATTGTTGTTTGCGTTGAAAAACTTAAACACAGACTTAAAAATGGCCCCGAGTTACGAGAAAATATAATTTTACTCTAGTACGTAATAAAGTTGCTTAATTCTTGTATCAAAATATGACCTTATTTATAAATTAATAGACTGTTTTCGTAAGAAGTTCAAGTCTACCTTGTTACATCAATTAAATTTCAAACGCTACTGATTTAGGCATACCCCCCACAGTCCTGCAGCGTTTTGAGGTAGGTTCATAGCACGATGTTTTGCTTCAAGCGAAAAATAAGGTGAAACAATCATGCAATGGTGAAAAATAAATTTAAGTCGCTAGGAAGGGCAAGTGATAGATCTTGTCATATGTTAACACATGACTCTCATTGAACACTTGCATAGTTGCGCCGAATGATTATTACGTCATTTAACATCCACTGGTCATCAAAGACAATGAGAACACTGGCGTTCCATTGTGTCAGTTTGTTGATTGATCGCGACCTTTGTCATTTCCTTACGCGAGCGCGAACTGGTAATGACAGCAACGACAATCGCACAATTGCAGTCCACCAACTGCTTGATTCATTGCGTCATAAAAAAGAATCAAATGTGGGGGCGGTGCTTTGCTCATGGACCGTGTATGTTGCTGGTGGGGGGGGCCTGGTATGTTGCTGGTGGGGGGGTCCTGCTAATACATGCAGGTGTCGATGGGGTTTTGAAAACTTGAAGTATTTTCCCAAAAACAACCTTTTTTATTAATTTCATCGTCACCGATGACGTGTTTCATGTCCTTTTGTGACGTCAGGTTCGCGCAGAACAGAGCGTGTACGACGCTTGCGACAACGTGATCGGTTTCGACGACAGTGAGGAGTACGTCGCCCTCCAAGCGCTGCTCGCCGCGTACAACGACCGCAACCAGGAGGCGGCGGCAAGAGTACTGAACCAGCCCGTGTTCAAGTACATGGACACTGTCTACGCCCGGCTGGCCCGGACGTTGCGCGTTCCTGGGTTCGTCGACAGCAGGAAGCAAAATGCTGCGTCTGGTGTCGCTGTTGCAGGGAATCCCCCGGTCGGCGACCCCTCCCAACAAGAGCCGATTGTTGTCGCGGCGCGAGACAATGCACTTCCGTCCACGCCGGGGGGTGAAGCTGCGAGGGGAATCCCCGCTGCTGTCGATGAGGATTTTGATCTTTGTTGATAATTTTTGTGTTGAAAATGTCGCAGGACTGACTTTTCGTTCTTGACATTAAATTGACTGATTTTACCTTCAAGCAAACACGTCGCAACTGTGGCTCACATCGCATCCGATCTCTGGCCAGGTTCAAGAACTTTCGCTCTTACATCTCTTCTTAGTCTGATCGCATGTGCGCTTATTAGTACATTGTTGCAGGCCCGTAGCAGGGGGTGCTGGGAGTCGAAGACTCCCATGAAAACATGTGTTGGACATAGTTCAAAAAATTTGGGTCCCTCTCGGAAAACTCTCCCTCCCCCCCTGGCGTCCCAAGCTGGTTACGGGCCTGCGTTGTTGTGGCGATCTTTCAATGTTCGTTGATGTGCAATGTTCTTTGTGTTGATTTCATCTTGTAATCTGTTGGAAAGATGACAAATACATTCTGGTTGGATGTTAACGTTAAAATAAGCGCAGTTGTCATAGATTTGAAGGTTTAACGTGCTTGAGAATATTCTTCGTTGGAGGCATCCATCGCTCTGTGAAGTCAAACAGATTCCTGAAACAATTTCGTGCAGTTCCATGTTGGATGCATTTGTGAAGCGGTGAGTGATGTCGATTCCAATAGACCTGTGACGCTATGAACACGTGGCAGTGACGCAAAACTTTTTTCAACCTTACCCGGTGATTTGCATTCCAGCAAACATTAAGAACCTGACCAGCTCAAGCTTTGCAATAAATTAAAGTGAATAACTCGACCAACGGTAGCTTCGCATTTAACATTTCCAAAATCCACCGAGGACTGATGCGATGGATGGTTTATATCTCTGTGCAACGGTCCGGCAAGTACATCGCTGCGAGGATAAAGGATGAAAAATTAGTGCATTTTTAGCTTCTTCATCGCTCACCAAACAACATATCTACTTCCGATTATGATTGGTTGACACAGTCCTGTGCATAATTGTCGCTTCGTTGTTCACTTTGAAACTGTCTCTGTGGCGGGAAAATTACTTTCTCATATTTGCTCAGCTGCGTCTTGTGATGGAGCAGATGGAAATTTACTTAGCGCAGCATTTGGCTGCTCGTGAAGGTTGTTGGTTGATTTCTTGTACATGTTTATCGATCCATTCATTCATAAAACCTATTTCTTGTTGTGCGAGAGGTGCTTATAACGAAAACTTCGTTCGATAAATTGCAACAATCAAGCTTGTGTGACGTCACAGAGAGCTGGTAGCTGACGCGATTGTCAATGCTATTCGGTGCAGGAAAGTTTGTCAACTCAGATGCAAACATCCTCCCCCAAAGTGATGATCCCGCAGGGTCTCGTTGCGGGCGGAGGGGCCCATTTGTAATTCTCCTCCTCCTGGAAAGAGGTGGAACTGTTTTTGTTTGAAACCACCAATCAGAACCTGATGACGTACGTGTTGTGCAGGGAACTATCTGCAGCGCTGCTTGTAAGTTACGTCACAGTCGGCCTGTTATGCTATTGTATTAAATCACCGTGGAGAGAAGTAAGACTTCGATTTGACTTCAAGCGTTTATCAAATACGTGTTTAGGCGCTCACGGTTTTGGTTGAAATTTTTGTTCAGAATAGTGTCTTTTTCAGTTGGGCTGCTGTGCAAAATGTAAATCCTAAACTAGAGCAGATTATCGTTGAGAAACAGTTTTTTCGTGAAGTTAAATGGTCGAGATATGAGAATCAGTCAATGAACGTGTTTCCAGTCGCCGCACGTTTTTATTATTTAAGATTTGTCAGTTCTGTGGAATCAACGACAGGCTCTTCACTTCACGATGAGCAGGCTTTCAGCAAATCTCCCGATGATAGGTTATGGGGTAAGAATAACACGCAGGTACATCTTAAGTGCGATGTGTTCGCTTGGATGGCTGCTGAGTTCAAGATAGAGAGGTGCGCTCATCACTATGTTCAGAAAGAATAAAATGCTCAGGGTGCAAAACCAAACACAAGGTCGCACTGTCATGGAGCTGCTGTAAAAAAGGAAAACTTCAAACCCGGCAAATAAACCAAAAATGGCATCCCCAACACGTTCAAAGATGTCTTCGTGACACGGTGGTGTGGGATGGTGTCACAGGTTTTTCTCTACAGAATCATTCTGTGTTCTTATCAGTGAAATGGAAAAATCACTCCGTATTCCATGACAACGAGACAGCGGTCGTAACTTAATCAGTTACGAAGCGAAAAGCAAGATTTACGAGAAAGTTTTGGAGTCGAACGCTATAATTTCATAGACACATGCACTCAACACCGAGTCAACGACTCTGAACGTATTGTCGCCGAAAACAGTAAGGTGGCCGCATCCAGGATATTTTGTTAGGGTGTCCGGGCAAGGTGGAACCGCCATGACGTCATCGCGCGCAGTAAACCTTGGCAGATTTTTCTGCCGCGAAAATCGCTTCCGTCATAAAAGTCACCACATTTCCTCCCCACTGTTGCCACCTTCTTAACCGGTGGCCATGGGAAGTGGCAAGCCGACGCTGTCCAAAAATTAATGGTTTTGATTTATTATACTAATAAAAAAAAATTCTGACCAAAAGCGACTACCTTGGTACTTTACGTTGAAATAAACCATTAGCATAAAATTATCCCATGGCACACTCCTAAGTAAAACTTCACGAAACCAAGTGGACCCTGGTGATCTGGAAACGTTAACAGTAAATGATTTTCAATATTCTTTCGTTGGAGATGCTAGCAATTACTTCATTGGTAGATTTAAACAACTACCTGCAGTTGCACGTGCTTAATATTCGTTTCATTGAATTTGTTCACGGCACCGGATTTATTCGATTGCAAGCCGCGGCTCATAAAGTTCTTTTCATCATTTCATGCGGCTTACAATCAAGGGTCGCTTACAATATTGATTTCTTTACCTTATCGAAAGGTGTAAATGACGCTGAGTCTTTCCTTGGCTACGACAGGGTATCTAGGAGTTAGTAGATATGAATAGAAGGCCTTTGTATTGATGAAGCATCATTACCAGTGTTGCCAATTAAACGTGAAACGTGCTAGTATTTCCTAAAACTTGTACATTACATTTCCCCCCTGCAAACTTTTTGGCCCCCCTTGGAAAAACCTGTTGGGCGTAGTTGAAAACTGTTGGACATAGTTTGAAAAATTCGGGCAACCCTCAGAAAACTCTTCGCCACCCATGGCGTCCCAAGCTGGTTAAGGGCCTGGACAAAATCATCTGATGGATTTGCTTTTTTGACGAATAATCGTGATGTGACATTGATCCTGAGATGGTTATCGACGAGTTGTTAAAAAAGAAACACAGACTGAATTTTAGCTATTAATTGTCCTCGCAGGAATATTATAAAGTCAAAATTTGGCTATTGGCATCCTCTGATTTGTTCCTATGAATCCACTAACATACTTATAGTTGATTTTGTCTTATTCAATAGGCATAATCAGTGGTATTGTTGAGGACAACATTACAAGGAGCTTCGCTTTCCGCTACTCTTAATGTTCATTGAAAACTGTTTGGTTAACAACTGCTTGATAATGATCTCTGGGAAAGCAAACGTTTTCTTGTCTTTGTTGAAGTTTATCGATGACGACTGGTAGAAGATATTTGACGTCATATCCAGTTGTAAATAGACCAGAAATTGACCAGTGACATCAAAATGATGTTTGTGCAAAATAGCTAAACTTTGAAATCTGACGACGTCAGTGACTGGCCCCTACCGAACAAAATTCCTGGCTGCGCCCCTGACTGTACATAGCAAGTACTCTGTTGTTGCAACCTCTCCGGCTGGCGTTGCGT
>JGI24159J19872_10014001_pt1 | contig 10397 bp, 6 predicted proteins | sample Ectturendosymbi4_FD_19872 | JGI IMG/M metagenome (IMG submission 19872) | reverse complement strand
ATGTGAGCACAGTCAGCCAAAGCAAGGAGAAGGGAAAGACCAAGCAAGCGACACTTATCAGTGACTTCCATGCACATGGAAGTAAGAGCTCTCTTTGGCCGATTCGTCTGGCGCGGAGTTAACATCGATGACGTCGCAATCCATCCTTCCCGAGGTTCGAGGATCAATCCCACACTGAATGTGTGCGAACAAAACCGGGGCGCACACGCTTCACCGAACACATCTAATACGGGTAGCAGCGGTTGCTCTCAAGGTGACAGATTTAGTAAGCATTTCGAGAAATGTTGCAACAGGGAGGGCCACGTGAAGGCATCTGTCTTCCCCCCCGCAATCGTCGGTTTGATCGACGTAATCATCGATTACGATTAAGTTGGCAATGTAATTAACTACGATTACATTTCATTTTTGGTCAGTTCAATCGATTACGAGTGATCAAAATATTGTAATCGATTACGGTTGACGATTACGATTACCCACATTTGGTTCTAACATGTTGAATCACTAAGTGTTGGCAAAAGATCATATGGGTCAAGCTCTCAGCCAGTCCTATTGCTAGCATAAATCAATTTTAGCTAGCTGAAAACTTTTCATAAGTGGTAAAAGAAAAGTAATAAATGCATCGAACCAACATCAGGTAAGATAAGTAAACAAAACAATAACAAAAAAACGTGGGAGAAAAACATGCCTTTGTTCAGGAGTGGTGTGAGCAACTTTAGAGTTAAAGGATATAAGGGAAAAAGGAGCATCCAAACAATATCACAGAAAAGTGACAAGCATATGAAAGGAATATCAACAATTAATTTTGGCAAGATAGCAACAGGAATTTTGGCAAGACAGCTGGACAATTTCATATTGTTTTTCGAATGAATAAGGCGAGAGAGATTTCACATTTTTAGGAATCACACCTGTGCAAGAGATTGTGCTAGTCTAGCGTATGATATATGGGTTTAGTTCATAAAAGCATAATTTGCTTTTGTACGGATATTGCACGGTGTAATTACTACTTAGCGTTGCAGGGCTTACAGTATGTGTTGTACTTTTACTAAGACTCCATTCGGGTATTGCTTGCGGTTTGTTGTGGGTTGTGGTGATATGCAGTGGTGTAGTGCAGCCAGAGCTCCACTCCGCCACCTCTACCAGTGAATGATGGGTCGTTGCCTACAACTATAGAAAGTGCTCATCAGAGCTCCGGCACATGTAAAATTACCATTACTCCATGGTAATATGATATGTGTTTTGAAGTCCTGTCGCGTGATAAATTGGTGAAGGTTTGCACTAAGTTGGTAATGTCAGGTGCAGTGTAGCAGATAGACTTGGAAAAACTCTTGTCTTTTTGTTAGCCTAGATGAAACAAACCTGTTAATGTTTCGTCTAAAGTAGTTGATTTTAATACATTGGATTATATAGCTGAAATAGCGAAGTAATTGTTACTGTGCATTTTCACACTGCTACACTGATTTTCAGGTGTGGATAAATCAGACCTGATACTTGCTAAATAACATTCTGTGTTTATAAAATATGTTGCATAATTTATAGGTTATATGCCACAAAATATCACATAGGCTGAAGGATAGTCAACATTGATATAAAAACTTTTAGCTCTGCCGTATTTCGAACGTTAGCTGTTCAAAAATCTGATCACGCCGGCAAACAGGAGGGGCAACCGGGCACCTGCCCCTACCCGAAATTATCAAATATCAGCCTGAGTCTGATTATATGGAACCTGCAGTAGTGTAATATTTTGTGATGCATTTCATTTCGTTGTCTTAAATTAAACAGCTTACAAGATCTAATAAAATATACTGTGATAAAACTTTGTGCTAAGCTAGTGATAATGGGTATGGTTGACCATCTGCAATGTATGGTTCTAAATTGGTGCAATTTTGTGATTCATTTTAGAGAAATTGTATTGCATAACATCTGCGCTCCTGCACGCAACGCAGTAGACTTAAGCATGAATGGCAGTAACAAGGAAAAGGCAAATACATGAAAGAACACGAAGATATATATATGGCGGTAGTACAAACGCATACGCTTGATGGCGCTAGCACAGTTACTTTGATGAAACCACAAGCATATATATGTGATAGTAGTAAAGGCACACGCATGAATGGCGCCATCACAGTTCTTATAATATACTACTGCGATGACTTCCAATGAAATCGAATTATAAATGAAAATTTTTCCAACGTCTCTCAAAGCACAATAGAAACTCGATTTCTTACCATCACCAAAATACACTAAAACCTCGCTTGACACCATCTCGGTATTCAGATAAAATGGTGGCGTTCTCATAAAATATCTTTGCTGGCAGCAAGGTGAAACCTTAAAAAAACTGATTCTGCCTCTTCCACGCACTTCGAGGTTTTCAAAGAGAGTTATCATGTTTGAAAATGGACATCACTGGTGTACAGAACAGACTGTGTTTGAAATTGCTGCAAAAATGGTGTATGCGTCATCACAAGAAGCATACCAGGCATTGCGTACACAAGTAACGACTGATGTTCCCAATGAAGTTGTAAAGTATTTTAACACAAACTGGCACCCTCTTCGCAATGAGCGGGTAATGGATTGGCAAATTCAATGCGGGAGGTTTCTCAAAAAAAACAACAATCGCCTGAAATGCCTAAATTGTAAACTGAAATATGTCATTACTCTCCACAGTACTCTTGAGAACTTTGTAGATAATTTTTTTGCTGTTCTTGCTACCTTGCGTACAGAGTAAGGCGTAGGTCATAAAGCTGCAGTCACCATTCAAAAAAGAAAAATTGCGCACTGTGGTGATGAGCCCCCAGAAAACGTTTATTCGAAGGTGCTCGCTCCAAATACTCCACGTTTTGTCATTAAGCAGCTTCAGTATGCCAAATATGCTGAGGTGAATGCAATTGATGGTGTATTTTGCTCCGAATCACCAAAGGGGCCAGAGACATTTAGCTTGCACAAGTGTACGTGCATTTTCCATTGCTCTATGTGTCTACTAAAGGGTTAGAATAATTTTTGTCCGCTCCCGGCCCGCACCAGCAGACTTCTAACTCGACCCGTAACGCGCGCCCTCCCAAACCGCGCCGGCCCCGCACTGTGTCCGTCCCAAACCAGCACTCTCTGGAAACATCACTTTTTTCAAACCCTAGGGCCTTTTTACGCAGCATGTAATGTTATCAGTGCAGTGTTCTTTTGTTAGTTCTGTTTATTGTTGTTGACAGTTCTGTGCTATTTCCTGCATTATTTTCTACCGTGTAACAGCCGTTTACCCATGTTTTTCCTACGACGCATATTGCTTTTCTTAGATACGTATTGTTGAGCGGTTGTTGGTGACTTTCCTATTTCACGAAAAATAAGACTGTGTCATTTCTACGCTTCACAATTTTTTTAATCTGATGTTTGCTTTATGTGTATTTCAGTTGCTTTGCTTACTTAGGTTCATTCTTTATCACAGTGTTATGGATATGACATCTTTCTGAACTTATGCAATTTCGCCCTCTGAGCGATTAGCATCTGTTTCAAAACCTCACTTGTTACAGCTGATTGTGCATTGCTTCTTGCGCAAATTTTTTTCTATCGCTTTTGTATTTGCTTTGCGGTTTCGTGAACCTCTGAAAGCAAGCATCCCATGATTCTACCTACAAAACACCCTGGTGACGGATATGTTGATTCGCCTGCACCATGAGAGAGAAGATCACATTGGAACTTCACATGCGTTGAACTGTAATTGAACTGTATAGTTGAAGGATATTTATGACCCGTTTATATCTGATAGACCTTTTCCTGCATCGATCCTTCCCGAGTCATTTGTATGTTTTTTATGTCGCGATGAAACACCATTTCTGTGATGGGATGAAGCTCGCAGCGCATCATAAGTAGTTGTGTTGATACAGAGCGGCAGGAGTGCATAACCACTCAAGTCACACCTTTGACACCGTAGGTTTTTCCTGTACAACTAGCATCACTTAGATCACCATTCTTGTTTTTGCAAAAGTTTGCATGCAATCTTGCGGAATTTTTCCACGCAATGCACACATATTAAAAAGACAACTGCGACTGGATCGAACAGGTTCGGCGCAGAAGCTTTGTTCAGCGAAGGCTTCATCTTTACCAGCAGCACGGTTCAAGGGAAGTTTGTGGTGGTTTGGTCACTTTTGAGACTCCGATCACGAAATAACAACATGCAACAAGAAGAAGCAGAATAACATAAAAAAACAGAAATTAACTGCCTGCTGATGAGAATATCAAAGCATCAGAAACTTCAGGTTTAGCAAATTGATGTGTTCTAACATACGTGAGTAACAAAGTGTTGGCAAAAGACCGTATGGGTGAACTGCTCAGCCAGCCGTGTTGCTAACACAAATCAAATTTTAATTGAAGACGTTTCATATATAATAAAAGAAAAATAACAAAATGCATCAAATCAACGACACATTCGATCAGTAAACACGAAACAACAGCAAAAAACAGATGAGAAAAAACTCGCATTTGTCCTATGTGCAGGGGTGAAGTGAGCAGCTGGAGAGATACAACATGCAATATAAGGGAAAAGAGGGCGAAAAGCGAAGATATTAGGTCACAGAAAAGTGACAAGAAAATGAAACGAAAATCAGATTAAGCTTACCAGCGGTGCACATAACGTTCTTAAATCCCTGCGATGATTAGGCCTATCTATATTCTGATTTACAAATGTGGAAATAATGTTTGCTTTTGATGAATTCAGTAAACCTAATTGAATGAAACAAAAAAGAATGAGAAAAACAATTGTGAGTAATTGCATTGTATAACGTCTTCACTCCCACACGCAACGCAGTACACTTAAAAGCATGCTGGGAAGCAACAAGGAACACACAAATACATGAAAGAACGCGAAGATGTGACGGTAGCAGAAAAGTATACGTTTGATGGCGCCAACACACAATTACTTTGAAAAAACGCAAGCATAAAGGGCACACCCAGGAATGGCACCATCGCGGTTATTGTAATATAGTGCTGCGATGACTCCCACATAGGCCGATTTATAAAATGCATGGGGGAGTGGGAGGCTACGAAGGACCAGGGGTCATTTAGGTTGCAGACCTCCTTAGGGCGAGGCTGTACTTATAGCGTGAGGGGAACAGTTTATAGCAGTTAAGTCTTTTGCTCTGGGTATAAAGTTTAATATGCGCAATGCTGTTATATGGTTTATTGAAGCAACTTGCGTTGCAAGCAAGGCCAAGCCACCAGAAAAAAATTGGTTTAACGTTGCCACATAAAACATTTGCTGTTTTCACATATTTTGGAAATATTCGTGATAGGTAAAGAGGAAATGCGTCAACAGTTATGGATTGGTGCAGCACTGCAATGGTGTCACAGAATTTATGCAGGTTGAGAACAAGGCGTACATTTATGTGTTATGTGGAAATTCCTTTACTGTTCGGTAGACACATGATTCACTTTGCGATTGGAGACTAGAGATATCCCACTACTTTATACAAGAGTGTGATGCGACCAATTTTAGTGAACGCAACAAAAACAAACTATGAATAAGATATAACAGCGATACTTCATGATTTGATTATTTTCGCAGTAACAGCGTTAAATAATTAAATCAATGCACCTGGTTAACGTACACCAACAATTACAACAAATATGAACACCAAAAATATTCCTAGTACTGGAGTAACAAATTTTTTATCATTCCCTTGTGAAACATATCAAACACGGCTTATTTTTTATTTCTAAAGTAAGTTTGACCATATTTCTTTTGCACTGTCCTTCACACTTTCGCATCTTGAGTTTTAACATGCTTTAGACAAAGCAAATTGCCGAGTTTTAGTTTGTCTTGTATTATACAGATGAACAATGGACATCTGTAATGAGTTTAAAATAATTGTTAAATGTAGCCGGTAGCTGAGAGTTGGTGTATTTGTACATAAATTTGCTCACTTCAAGATTGTAAATATCTATTAGTTGTAGTTAGACATTTTGCGAGTCACAAGCTCATATGTGTTAAAACATCCTATGGCGTGATTTGAAGCAACCAATATTGGATGCAGATGACATGAAGCTGCTCTTCCCCACGCAGTAATTCCACATTATACTCGTGAGTTTATTAAGCTGTGATAAAATATAGGTGATGCTTGGTTATTACCATTATGTTTAATTTTACGCATTACACCAACACAGAGGCGAATTTTCATTTTCGGGGCTCTAGGCTAATTTAAATTGGGGGCCCTTCTGCAAGCTTAACGACGACTGATGTCATACAAATCAGCACTACACGTGCTCGCTACATTCACTTAACAAATTGTTCCAATTCATGACCATATTATTACTTTATTCAGAATTCCTCCATGCCAGGAACAGAAACAGTCACATTGAAGCTAACGAAAAAGCCAGCGGTGAAGTTATCTGACAACACTCCATTACATGTTTATTGAGTTCCCTGTGCAATTGCACGGTTTGCAAGTGTCAAGAGCTCGCTCTGAATAAAGCACCTGTACGTCTTACGGCACCTAACGACCTGTTATTGTACATAGTCGGCGATCGACGGGACTTTTGTCTGCAAAATTGCTGAAATAGCAAGACTTTGCAGCATGCTCCTCCCCGAAACAAACCTACTAAGAATTTTATATTAAATTTCAACTGTTAGAAACTAAACGGAAGGAACAGTCGGACTCAAAACGACGTCAGTGACTGACAACGTCATTAACTGGCTCCTCCCCAACAAAATTCGTGGAGGTGCTTGAGGTAAACTGAGACTTGTTCTTTCATACCTCCGTGCCTCAATGACTAATAGTAAGTCAGGGCAGATTATGTGATCTAGCTTTGACGAGGAAAAGAGCATTTTTGTGTAATTTTACCGGAAAAGGCTGGATATATAAATGTTTCGATGGAATTGTGTTTTTTCGAACACAAGTGATACATGACTTTCATAAAATACATCATTGTACAATTCAAATTAAATGCGTTTCTATTTAAAAGTAACTGTCGTTTGCAGTTGCAATATATTGTTTTACTTTTTTCTAAGATGTACAATTTTGTCAGGTAACCCTACGTAGGCCTATAAATAATGAGAACGTTGTAATTTGAATGTTTTGATATTCTTCATAATAAAAATATATGAGTATAGAAGTATGTTATGGTCTATATGGGTAATTTATATTTTATTTGCTGAAAATTCGAAGCAATAATAAATATAAATATTTTCCGTTTCAAAACATTTATTTTCTTAATGTTTTAACTTTCGTAAAAATTGTGCCTATATATAATACATAAATTATTATTAGGAAAAATGGAGAAATAGTTCGGACTAGTTTGCGTTTCAAGATTAAAAACAGATTTGGGAGTAAAAGATTGTCAGATGTTTAACTAGTAGCACGTTGTTGACATTCCCACTGTCTCTTCGTATGAATGCAAATAATTCCCACACAATACACCTCTATTCAATACTGCAACGTCACGGAAATCAGTGTTCGATGATGCAAGTGCNTCTACCCAGTGGTGTAGGAGCTGGGGNTGCAGGACGCCCAAGCTGGGGGTGCAGGACGCCCAAGCGCACTCCCAANAGTTTTGATTTGTCAAAAANTTGGGCACAATCTCAAAAACGTTTGGCGCAGAAGCTTTGAAACTTTTTAACATTATCAATGACATTATGCTTTCATGTTACTGAGTGTATAAATACACGTTTGTCATGTCATAGGAAACACATAATATATGCAAAGTCAACACACGTTCTAGTAATTTCATGCTTTTATTTGTAGGTATATTAAGTTATATTTTTGGATGATGTTATTCTTGGCTTGCACTTGAATATTTTATCATGTACACCTCAGATTACCTGTATAATATATGTTGGGTGATTACATAAAGTGCTAAGCTTTGCATGTACTACATATCTAACATGCTTGGAACTTAATTTGATCCTAAGTATGTTTAGCTTTAGAAGTTTATCCATAGTCCAGTATTTGATTGTGCTTTTCTGATGGCCGAATTAATGCAAAAATTAATGCCATCTGAGAAGTGAAATGTCTACGGCAGCATGGTGAGAAAAACATAAGGCACCAACAGATACAGAAATTTGTAGAGGGAAAGTTTGTCGCATAAACGTTTTTCTCGGGCAAATTTGAGAGCAATCACTGCTACCCATGCTGGATGTGTTCAACGTGGACTGGGTAAGAAAACGCCTGGCGCAAAGCACGGAAGCAGATATGCTGCGGAAGATGACCAACGACCCAGCATATTATAGCTGAACAGCGAGAGGCTCACTGCAAGCAAGGTCAGCGTTATTGAGCAGCTAGCCTACAAGAACAAGGCCTTCATCATCACCCTAGAGAAGACGTAATGCACAATTGCAGAAAAGCTAGTGGTTCCCAATTTCTCACTAGCTGGGTCAGTCCTGAGCAGGAATCACGGCCTTGCCACGTTTGTTCACTAGCGGTTGGAATGGTCACTGGTCGATCAGTCTCCAGAGCAATCAGAGACTGAGTGGTTGTGCGTAGACGTCGCAGGATATAAGATTATTAACATCTACAAACCTCCACGCTCGCGAATTTCCCCAAGTCTGTATTTTGGCAACTTCAAGTGCCAGCATGTCCACTGGGGCTACAACAAAACATCCCCGGAAAGTGAGAGCCTGGACTTCTGGGCAACATCCAATAACCTTGGACTGCTTTAGGAGCCAAAGAAAGCAGCCAGTTTCTCCCCTCACCAATGGAAAGTCGGCACCAACCCAGACCTGGCTTCGCAAGTTTCGGCCAGGATAGCCGACTGCCGGACACAGACATGTTCTAGGAAGGTTCCCACTGTCACAACACCGGCCCAACCTCAAAACGCCACTTACACTCACACTCAAGGTTCCTGCCCACAGCGATCCGGTGAAGCGTTGGGGCTTTCGCAAGGCCGATTCGAAGCGCTCTTGCCTTCTTACAGGTGAATCCGTTGAGAGATTGCCACCTCCGGACACAACAAACATCGAAAGGGCATACCAAGAATTTTTCGAGGGCCTGCTATCAATGTATCTTCCAACGTATCCGTCGCAAAAACTATGTGCCATGTTGGCAAAAAGAGTGCGAGATCCTCTATCGCTCCTTCATCAGAGCCCCAGTGGGGACTGACTCTGATAGAGTCGCTTCGCCCCTACTGTTTCAGCTAAAACAGAAGAAACAAGAGCGATGGGAGGAAGCTGTGAATTCCATCGACTTCTTGCACTCTAGTCACAAGGCGTGGAGAACCATCAACAAACTCATGTTACAGGTATCTGCATCGCCTTGAACCACTGAGCAAGATGGTTATCCGGGGTGTTTAACTAACAGGAATGCAACCAGCAATAATACAGATCCCTCACTGAGTTCACTCTACTATTACCAGGTTGCTTTATCATTACACATAGATAAGTGAATTACGATAATTCACTTGTGGTGACTATCACAGTGGCTTGCAACTTATGAGCACCATCTAGCGGTAACCATTTATTTACATGTAGGGCCATCTTCAGGCCGCCACATCACTTCCCTCTCCATTAGCTTGAAGTTCTATCACTTATCATTCATACTTTCACTCTCATTTTTACAAGTGTGACCCTTACCCTTTGGTTCAAGACGATGTTCAACAGAGGATGTTACTGAGAGTGCAGATTATGCTAGAGAGCTATTCAAACCCTCTAAAGCAACGGTGCACAACCTGCGGCCTTCGATAATGAAATTTGCGGCCGTCCATATGTAATTTAAAATATAAGATTTGGCGGCCGTGCTGGCGTATATTGAAGCAAAACAAACGTAAGGCAAGAAAATCAGTTGACACGATGCGTAACAATCTGGATGGTGATGTTTCTTTTGATAAATTCGTTAAAATGTTTGACATTTTATTATATTTTTAGGCACAAGTAAATGACATATATCGGATAAAACCTATTCTTTAATTAAACGTATCTCATAAATATGACTTGAACTCATTGGCGGCCGTACTTCATATAAATAAAAGCAATGCGGCCGGCAATAGCAAAAGGTTGTACACCCCTGCTCTAAAGACTCGTGAAGTCTTGTAGTTTAAAATGAAAAAAAAACTTTTAAGACAGGGGTGGGGAACCTGTGGCCCGCGGGCCAAATGCGGCCCGTGTGAACATTAATTATTATTATTTCAAGGCAAAATTAATTATTATTTGCGGCCCGCTAACGATTTTAATCATTTTATGCGCCCCGTTATAGCAAATAGGTTCCCGTCCCTGGTGCGGCACTATGGTGCGGCACCATGGTGCGGCACTATGGTGCGGCACTATGGTGCGGTACTATGGTGCGGTACTATGGTGCGGTACTATGGTGCGGTACTATGGTGCGGCACTATGGTGCGGTACTATACATAAGATCCGGGTTAATGTTTAGAGAACGGCCGGATTTAAATCTTAATGACGATGACGCTGAAGATCTGTGGGTTGA
>JGI24159J19872_10013999_pt1 | contig 10399 bp, 6 predicted proteins | sample Ectturendosymbi4_FD_19872 | JGI IMG/M metagenome (IMG submission 19872) | reverse complement strand
GGAACACAAGACGAAGAACCAAGAAGAAGAAATCTAAAGCAAGGACGAATACTGCAATGACAGCACGGTCAGGGGTTACCCACACCTGTTGCTCATTAGTAGGTCTGTCCGAGAAGAAAGCAAAAGAAAAAGACGTACACTGCAATGACAGTACCGTCACCCCCACCTGCTGCTCATTTTTAAATCTGTCTGAGGAGAGACGCGTTTTCTACAGGCCAGTCTTCATGAACGTCTGTGCTATGTCAGTTTGGTATAATGTGTTTGGCAATTGACAGAAGTACGAATGTTTGATGTCAGTTACAACGACGTTTGATATGTTCTACATTTGTTCAAGAGTACGTTATGCCAACTTCTATTTAAAAAGAACTATGTAAGTTGGAATTTTATAGACCACTCATTAATTACATATGGAACATAATGTTTAATTGAAGTGAAGACTTAAATGCTAGAAACGATTGTGTGTTCCGGGTAATATTCGGGTATGCTAAACAAACTTAGCTTTTGCTACAGTGTAACTTGGTACTAGTATGGACCCACTCGAATAAAATAAGGTACCTAAAGTATATTTTGTCTTGTCGTATGCATCCCAGACCAAACAGTATATGGCGACACAAAGAGATATAACAGTATCTTCCTAACTAGGGTTTTCAGTTCAAATCTAGGGTTTTTTAATGAGTCTACGAGGGTTTTTTCAAATAATTTCATTGACAATCCTGGTTGTAAAACATACGTGCAAGGGCACAGATGTTTGCATGGCAGGTTTGGAGAGAAAAAATGTGAAGTACGTTTCAAAAAGACCGCTGGCGCTCTGCTAAAAAATGAATGCTTTTTTCAACGTGTCGCACTTGGCGCCGAAAGTATTTTAACAGCTCCGAACGATGTTCTTTCTGAAAAATTTACTGCATTATTTTGATCTTTTTTTAAAAACTTTTAAAGCGAAGAGTATAGCGTCAAATCGTCTCGCATGACACAATCCTGTGACACAATTCGCCGTACCTGAAAACAAGGGTACGAGACACCATCGAAACATAAAGCGTTCTTCACTCATAAATCTAATTTTGAACAAGCAAATTGGAGAGGCCTCGGTTTTCGTTCACTGTACTGTCCGCTTTTTTATTATGGCGATGTAGTGAAATGATAATTGATTTGCGAATAATAAAGCAATGCCTTTTATGCTTTTCAACAGTATGTCGCTGCCATACTTGAACCCCCCAACATTTCACGCCACCAATTCGCAATTTAACAACCCAGATTCTAGAGAGAATCGAGAGATATTTCGAAGGCCGCAAGTCGCAGATTAAAAATAAGCTATCAGGAATTGGCCAGTATACAAAGGGGGGAAGAGAGTATAAGGCCTTAAAATAACGATGGCAGTGCTCATCTCTCTCGAGTCACTTAACATATATACATGCATTCCCCTCAGGCCAGTTTCATGCGGTGTGTGATAGTTGCCTTACAAACAACACGAAGCATTTAGTTACAGCATTTTAATAAAATCTAAATTTTGTAGTTTAACTCTTTGGATGCCCGTGGCCGTCGCCCTTTTCGCCCACCTCTGTACGCCACTGGTGGCGCTGTCTTGTTTGCCATGGAAATTCACGGAGACTGCCAAATTCTCATGTGATATTTTCTTACAAAACATTCAACGAAGGACCACAATTATTCGAAAGGGGCAATGGATTGCTAATAAACGGCAAAAACGTAAGGGTTTACTTAGCAAGTTTGTTTCTGCTTGATTCGATGTTTGAAGAGCCTAGGATCTTTTGTTGGGAAATTCTTTATTTGTTTAATACAGGGTTGCACAACCTGCGGCCTTCGATAAACATTTATGCGGCCTTGCATCAATAAAAACTCTGTCTACTCTATTAGGATTGCTTAGTAAAAAGATGGCCAAAGAGACACGTGTGGAAGCATGCTACGCTCAGTGTATAGAAGCAACGCAAAAAAAATAGAGAAAGCTTGGAAGCACTGGCGGCCGTAATTCATGAAAAACAACGTAATGCGGCCGGCACTAGCGAAAAGGTTGTGCACCCCTGGTTTAATATATCACAGTTTCTTGTTCGCTACGATGTCTATACTGGATGAGCCCTGGGATGAGCGAACCGTTAGTCGCACTACAAATCAAAATCGTGGTTCTAACAAGCAGAGGTGTAGTGGGGCGGGAACGCGTGGGAACGGCGTTCCCACACCTTTTTCACGTTCAGCGTTAAAATGAGTTTGAAGCTGTTTCAAAACGGCTATTTTTTTAGATGCGTTCCCACACATTTTGCTAGCATACTACGTCCCTGCTAACAAGTATGTGTATTTTTACATTTTATTTTAAAACACGTGAAAGTTTGTAGAAGTTTTCTATAATCTTACACTAATGCAAGTACACTATTAGGGTATGGCATTAACAGTTAATGAGTTTTTTCGTGTTCTTCATCATTTTTCAAGGAGTATTTGTTGCCAAGTTTAGACATTTTTGCCAAAAGCAAACTTTCTGAGCTTTTGTAGTACTTTAATTCTGTATTCTCAGACTCACAAGTTACTAGGCAACATTATCATTTAACCTTTCACCAACCGTATTCAATTATTTTAACATTCTGCAGCAGAGATGTAAACGGGCCTGGCTTCCGAAAAAGATACATTTGATCTTACGTTTAAATTGTGCAAAGTGCAGGTAGGCAAAGATTTGCTTTGAAAAAATGTAATTTTACCCTTGTAGCAATTCTATTGCGTTTTGTTCGGCATGAGTAGACTGCATAATCATACTTTCACTTAAGTATGAAATAAAGTTTGTTCAAGGTCACAATGTATTCGATTGGTTTCCCAGTTGTTTCCATGCTGGGGAAAACAGCGAAAACAGCAATCGCTGGTGAGTCCGATCGTTCTCAATACACGGCACGAGAAAAACTCTCCTTTCAACAGGATTAGAAACAATAACCGCTTTTGTGTCATTTCTTGAGAGATGGGTTCGTGTATCAATAAATGGCCTGTTCATGTTTCCAATCACTACAAAATCCTTTCTATGGGAGGTGCTTGCGTGAAACCTTATCGCCAGGAGCTGACATCGTTATACAAAATGTATCTATTTTATTGTTACGATTAGAACCAGCGAAGTGGTCGCGATGAGTTGTAGCAACCCTGCGATGCAAGCTGAAAATAACTGTCATGTTACACGATAAACGTATGAGCTTAAAACAAGAAATTTTCTAAATTTTATTTTAGTTTGAACTTTGCGTTGTTGATTTTCCGTAGTTACACAGCTCTTTCTTCTGAAGCTAAGTTACGATATAGTAAAAATCGACTTATATCAGGAAAGGCAATATTTTACCGTTCGGAAGCAAGTTGAAAACTCATAGGTTTCGTTCTGCCTATGCATTCAAGTGTTAGCCTAATTAGCGTTATGTCATGTCCACAATCCCTGTGCTTTTAAGAAGTGGCCATTCCTTTGGAACTATGTCTCTTGTTATTGTAGTAAGTGTCGGCGTGAAATGAAAATAAACTTGCATTTGAATGCATTTTGACTTGTTATAACACTTTTATTTGGTGATTTTGAAAAATAAAAAACTTGGTATTTTTTTCTGTTGTAAGTGACCAATTCTGAAAAGAGTCTTGACTTAATTGCTTTTTGTTGAGGCACTGTGCTGTGAGTACACATGATGTATTTTTATGTGAATTTGAGTTGTTAACAGGCAATCTGTTTAATCAATTTGGCTTTGTTAAGTGAAGACTTTGGCTTTCTTTGGTCGTTTTTACGGAGTATTTGGCTTTTTTAGCAATTTTGTTGGCCGTTTTTGGCCTTTTTCACTGGAGTTTTGGCGTTTTTTGAAAACATAAATCTGGAAACCTTGAGTCATCCATAAATTCCGAACATGGAGCTGTAGGGCGCAAGCACCGTCTTTTAAGTCTTCGCTGTGACACGACCGGGATTCAAACACTTCCTGCCAACTTCAGTGGCGCAGGCTCTATCTCACTGTACGACTTTGCCAAAGCTGTGTCCTCCAGAGGAAAAGAACTGAGCCTATCTTCATATGCTTTCCAGCTAGATTGTAGATCACTCTGAATCTACATCGGGCATTCCAAATGAATCTACATCGTGCTGGTTTCTTAACCGTGTGGAATTCCTTTCAACTACACCATCAAATATGAAATTCCTGAAGTAGAGTACCAGGTTTTGAACAATTCATAAATGCACAGACCTTTTTACAAAACTTTTATTCCATAATCTGAGTTGGTCTTAAGTTTTGTGCATAGTTCAAATCTTGAAAAAAATTTAGTCTGATTCATATTCAAGCGCAAGTGACAAAATAAATTGTCAAAACATTTTAGGCTACTTCACTAAACTTGCACTCAAATGGCTTGCACGAAACTCGGCGGGATTTGAGAAACAGCACTTCTAATCCAATGTGCTCTAGCAAAATTATCACTCGCCTTGATCGTCCGCACACGCGGACAAGTAAAAGTACCAAAACAAGTTTAAGGAGGAAAAGCTTGTAAATCTCTGTGGGAATCCTCCTGCTCACTTTGAAATTTTTTGGAGCCGTGGAGGTAAAAGATTGCATTGATTGTCTGATACATTGGTGTTTTTGCCACAACTTCAAAGCAGTTTTTCGTTTGGCCGTTATGCAGTGCGTAAACGCTTGGCTACGGCAGGCATTTTGCCATCACCATCATCACGCTTCAAACGTAACACGTCATTTCCTGCTTTTTTACCAGTTGTTTTGGGTATGGCAGGCATTTGCAATGAAGGGAGAGTCAGTACCCGTAGTCAGACATTGTAATATTGTAAATCTCAACATTTCTTGATCGCTGAACTTCCACTCCTGTCCATTTTTACAGCATTCAGTTTCTCTGAAGAAAAAGTATTGAAATCTCCAAGAAAAGGTGTCACTGTTTCTTGTTTACAACCAGGCCTACTGTGCCTTGCTCTACTTCCACATTAAATTACATTTATCTGATATAGTCTTCAAGCTGTCGCTTAGAGCAAAGAACATCAGTCATAAATTTTTTTTATCTCTTTTGGTAGGTACTTCAAATATTGCAGTGCTTCTCTAAACACAACATTACCGCAGAAACAGTTTTTGTACCCCTTGTCTGGTTTACTTTTGATTGTCTATTTCAAATTCTAGGATCAGCGAAAATTTTGAGACATCTTGCCGACTGCTTCTGTCCTTTGTCGATTCCTAATTATATGCCCCACAATCCTTTCTATATATACTGTTGAGCTCTATGTAGGAATTGGGTTAATTTTCTGGTCTAATAAAGCAATATGGCATGAAAAGCTTTCAGATCAGAAACAGGTATGGATTACAGTTGACAAATAAAGCTGCAATAAGCTTGTAACAGATGGACACCAGAACTGCCGTTATAGGGGGTGTGTATTGCGCACTATCTGAAAAGACGTGGAAAAAAATGCGATGTCTGAATTCTAGAGCAAAAACTTGCATTACAGACAATATACAACACGCAGAAATGAAGAATAAAATCTACATTATGATCACACGCTTTGCTTAGATTGGAAGAAAGTTAATTTCAAGAATCATTACAGCACACTTGCGTTGCTAAGAAACTCCAGGTAGCGAAAAATATTTCTTTTACAAGTTTTTGATGGGTGAAATCCTAACGAAATATACCACTTTTTTGTTGTAACAAGATGCTGAATATACTACCTGTTTCAGTGGCACTTCGCAAATGAACATTGGGGGAAAAAATCGCACAATTTTTAAGCTCTTGTGAAGAGCTGCGCAAGCGGACTTTCTTGAACCCATACATAGGCAAACCTTAGAGGCAACTCTGGACCTAAGGCATCTGCAGGTTTTGAAAGATCTTGTGGGTTCTCAAGCGGAAGACTATTTCATTTCATGTACACTGGGTCGCTGCGTCTTGGTGAATACCTGAAAACCGCAGCAATGCTCTCGCGCTTTCACGGAAAGTCCGCAAAACAAAAAAGCATGCCATCAATTTCTAACGCTCATTTATGAAAACCTGACAAAAGGATATTCAAAAGTTTTGCTAAGTCTTTTACAAATTTTGTAAAATTATAAAAATTACATTACTAGTGGAATATGCAGCCTCTTCTGCGGTGGGAGTAGTTTTTACTTTTGAGGAGTGTTGTTTTATATTCCAAGAGGTGTTGTTGTGGTGTTTTTATTATTTTTTTTATAATTTTTAAGATCATTTTTTGAGGAGCTTCTCTTGACATTGCACTGCACTTTGAACCACGTGCATGGGCCTACCCACTAGGCTTAAAAATTTCTGTAGAAATTGCTATGAAATGTTTATTTAGCATGCAGTGCATTCGTTTGTCAAACTAGTTTTTCACAAGCGCAATTGGTAGGGCCATTTTTATGACCTGAAAAACTTGATAAATGACTTTATTTTTCAGAAAATATGACTTTATATGATCAAATAAAAATGGATGAGCTAGAACATGCATCTGCTGTATAAAGAAGCATTACCAGCGCATATAGGCAAAAGAAATGGTAGTCCCATGGTTTGTTGATGCCCCTCTAAAATAAACAGCTCAAAACATGAGCAAAATATTGCTTTGAAGCAAATTGAAAACATGCGTGGACATTGGTTTATTTCTTTGGGGCAGCAAGACCATGTATTTTTAGGCAGTGCATTACATTTCATCCAAAGAACTTGGTTCACCTACGTCTTTGCCAACATTCGCAGGTAGGGTGCCCAACTAAGTGGGTTCAATTCGCAGGATGCAGGTTAGACCTAGCGATAAACTGTAGTATTTTCACCTGATATCTTGAGATTGTTTTAATGGTTTCCTTATTGAATTAGTTTGAAAAGACGCAAAATATGACTTTGTGCCCTAACATGGAAAATATGACTTTTTATGACTTTATAACTTTTGTTATACACTTCGTAGGAGTGCGATTTTTGTTTTAAAATTCGTTTCATAGCTTCCTGAAGCACAGAAAAAATATGACTTTAAATGACCCTGGTAATTGGTCTCATACTGCGATCCGGCAGAAACCAACCATTCTAAGCAGGGGTGGAGAACCTATTTATTATCACGGGCCGCACGAATTGTGCATTAGCGCTGGCGGGCCGCAAAATCAATCAATCATTTTACCCTAAAATTCTACCATTATCTAACAATGAGGAAGAGTGGCTCCTCTTGACTTTCTTTCTAAGTACCTGCTTATCATGGAGCTTCGTTTTGACGCGATGTTGTACTCTAACTTGGTAACAAAAATTCTGATGCGAGCCACATGTTCCTAACCCCTGGGCTAAAGCATCTCTGGGCATAAACATGTAGTCACAATGACATTTTATAAACATGTAGCAGCAACAACATTTTTTAATAATTTAAGGCTATATCAAAGGAAAAAATATTGTTTACATTTAAATGGAAATTAAATATCCTTTTAACGTGGTTTTGACTTTGAGAAAATATATTACAAAACTTGATTTTGAAGTGAAAGGTGAAATTACAACCGGAACTATGGACAACATTCTAGAAGTTCCATCTTGCACTGAAATTGTTGTACTTGTCATACTGCAGTATGGCATCCAATGGCATCAAATCCAAACTTTTATGAGGTTCAGAGCAAACACCAATTCATTTGTCGTGATTTCAGCATATTTCCAACAACTAAGAGTAAACATAAGCGTATATAGAACATGCGTAATGGGCTAGTTCAAAAATATCCATAGCCGTTATCAACCTGTGCTGCCGCTTCACGGTTCATGAACGAGAAAAAGGAAAGGCTTTTCGAAAAGACGTAAAGATAAGAAGGAAAGAGGTAAGCAGCTCGTTTATACTAAAGTTTACGTGGTTCATTTGTTTGCCACATTGACTACCTGTTATAAACATTGACATTTTACACTACTGTTTGTGAACCCAACAAACTTGCCATGATTCTGCTAGTTTGTTCCTGAATGGTGTTTCAAGCAGGTCCTGTATGTAACGTTTTTGCCCAAATATTGCGGTTCGGACAACAGGGATTGGCAAAAGCTATATCTAAATCCCGTAGCGGTTTATCTTTTAACATTTGCTTGTGTGCTGGTCGGCAACCTTCAAATTTCACCCGATGATTGTAAGCGACACTTTTACAGCGTTTGATTACTTGCTAAAAGCTGTTCCGGATTAAGCGTGTTTTATTACTTTTAATCAGTTGCAATCGAAACCACTGGTGTGTATGGCACGTCCACTGCCCCTTTTTTGAGCTTCCTTGCAAATAAACTTGTTGATATGTCAGGTGACCCCAGGCAGCGACAGTGGCTCCACCAGCGCTTGTCCCTTGGTTGTGGTCAGAGGGAACGCTGCCAGCATATTGGCCTTGTGTACAAGATTGATTTAATTTTAGCTATTCTCCGTTTATTAACCAGGGTTGCTGCCCGCTACTTGCCTCTCTTCAATTAATAGCAATTGCCTTCCAAAATATAACGGCAGATAGTTCTCGATATCAAACAATGCGTAGCACTGCAACTGGATTTGTGCAATGATTAACTTTAAGTGCCATGTTAGTTTACATTATAAAGCTTGATTGATTAATACCTAAAACTTCGGACTAAAACACAGGAATTCAAAATTATCTGAAAACTTCTACTGCAAGTAAACTCAATACTTCACAAAGAATACACTAAGACCTTTTCCACGTTGGTAATAGGCTTCGGAGGCGGTGGCATGGAGGGATGTAGCCCCCCAGCTATTTTACTTTCAGAAAAAAAAACATTTCATACATGGAAAATAACTTGGTACCAAAATTGCTAATCTTGTAAAAAAAAATTTTGTCAATCTAACTCTTTTCTGGTATTTAAGGAGTGAAAATTGCATTAGATGTGTCTTTCCATTACTTATAGAAGTTAAATTGTAAAATTGTTTTAAAATTTACTTTTGAGCATATATTTTTTGGCGAAACGCTGTAGCTGCAGATGTTGCTTGGTCCCCTATGCAATGAATATAGCCTTGTAACAGTCCAGCATTAGCCTACAATCATGCAATCATACTTAACCTTAAAATTAAGAATTCATGGAATGCACACAAGGATCCATTACATGTACGGTTTAGCAATAAAGCCTTTTGCCCTCCTAATCAGAAAATTGTTGGTATTTCACTTGAGTTTTTCATTTCTTTGGAGGTGACACCCCTCTTTCAAGAGGTGCAAGGCTCACGCTTATTTGAAAAACGAGCGGCGCTCTCGCTCCTTGAGAAAACACTTTTCATTTTAGGGCAAATTTCTATTGTCGTAAAAATTAAAAATAATTGACTTAAGCATTCCAACTGTTAGCTATTTTGACCTAACAAGGAACTGGCTAAATAAATTTATGTTTCTTGAGTTTTCTCATTAAAGCGAACACTGAATTAACGAAAAGACCTAAACTGCATAAGTTGCATTAGAATTCATTGCTGGAATATTGCGTAAAGTCATCGGGAGTTTTGAAGTGCGGTTTAACTTTGGTTGCATTGGAAGCTTTAGCTTTTGGCATCATGATTGATATCTGAGCGAAAGCAAAATCTAACTATTTATGTTAAGTCACTCTTTCAATTGTTGATTTTATTATACAGCAGTTGAAAATCATCTATTAGAGAGCTTCTACACCCAGGGCTGTGGAGACGGAGTCCGGAGATGGAACCGGAACCCAAGTAATTTTTGCTGATTGAAGTCGGAGTCAAAAACGTTCTGTATCAGGGGTCTCAAACACGCGGCCTGCGAGGGCGTTTTGTGCGGCCCGCAATGCTTTTTGGGAATTTCCAAATAATCAACATTTGCGTTTCCAAGTGCCTTGAAAAAAGACGCCAGGAAATAATTGGATCAAACCTGAAAGATGCGGTTTTCGTCGGTTTTCGTCCCGGCCGTAGCAATACAGACCACATTTCACTCTCCAGCAAAATTTTGAGAAATCTTGGGAGTATGCTAAAGACGTCTTCACATGCTTTGTCGACCTCGAGAAAGCATACGACCGGGTTCCTCATGAAAAGGTTTGGAGAATATTGCTGGAGTAAGGTGTTGACGGGGGCACGTTACTGGCCGCCAAGTCACTGTGTTCCTGCTCAGACGTTTGTGTCCGTTTCAGGAGAGTTAAATCACGACCGTTCACCGTTGACGTTGGACTCCGACAAGGGTGTGTGCTGTCACCGCTCCTTTTCATAGTTAACATCAGTGGTTCTCAACGTTTTCGCTGAAGGGAGCCAAATCCAGACCTACGATTTTGTTGGACAGCCACACTAAATTTTTTTAACACAATTCAATTTACACGTTTTGTTTTACAGCAAAACGAAGTCTGTTACACAAAATATTAGACGTTTTATTGAAAGACTGGTGAGGGCCGCACAAAGGGTGCCTGGGAGCCAAATGCGGCACTCAGAACCGGGTTGAGAACCACTGGTCTACATGAATTGGATAGACAGTCACAGCCGAGTCGACGAGGGTGTCACAGTCGGGAGCTGCAG
>JGI24159J19872_10013998_pt1 | contig 10399 bp, 4 predicted proteins | sample Ectturendosymbi4_FD_19872 | JGI IMG/M metagenome (IMG submission 19872) | reverse complement strand
CTGGGTGGTTATCACCGGTTATGATTCCGTTTTTTTGTATGTACAATTGGTCTCCATATTGAGTGACCACATTGTTCAGGCAAATTTTGTTCAGTTCGACCTGATTTTACGGGGCAAAAAGGCTCGTAGCACTGCGTGGAACTTTTGACCTTTCAGCTGGTATTCAACACTCGATGCCGGTAAAGCATAGCCTCAATCAACCGATATTGTGATCAAGGTTGTATTATAGTGCATATTCAGTAACACATGACCATGTGATGATTGCAGTCCCTAAAAAAGCAATAGGCCTAATGATGATATCAACAAAACCATCATAGAATAATACCATAAAATATGTTTCAGGTGACGTGATGCAGCATTTGATCCTGTTGCACCAGCATTCTTGATTTAATTTTGCAGTTGTGTGATGTCAGCAGGGTTTGCAAAGTGGACACTACCACTTGAATGTTCGGCAAGCTTCTCATAGTTACAGCTTGCCCAATTTTAAGCAAAAATCGTGATACCACCGCAGACACATGTCACATCCAACCTGTTATGAAAAAAAACTTGATTCGTTGCAGAATTTTTTGAGTGTACAGTATGCTATTCATTATAAGTACAAGTTAAAGGTATTTACCCATTTTTGCTGTTGATGCAACTGGTTTCATCCACAACAGCTACAACAGTTGTGAAGGTCATCTGAAACCAACAACGTGATTGTTTCATCTGCAACGTGAGAAAATTGTGTTCTTGACACAAGATCAACGCTGTAAAATAAGCTATTCAAGATTAGAACGCATGTTTTAATCAAGCAAAATATATTTTTGGACATATAAATGATTCGTTTCAGTTAAACTATTAATAATTTTTCCACAGATATGAGTGCAACGATCAGTTGATTGAAGCCATGCTTGACTGGCATAAAGCATTGACTGCTGGTGAAAATATCATGAGTTCAGAGCTGTATAATAAGCTATTTGAGATATGAGCGCAAGTTTCAATCAAGCAAAATTTTTGGACACAACTGACAAAAAAATTTCCAAAAATTTTAGGACATATAACCAACCCATTTCAGTAAAAATATTAATAATTTTTCTACAGATATGAGTGCAATGATCTGTTGCTTGAAGCCATGTTGGACTAGCATCGAGTGTTGACTGCTAGCAAAAAGGTTTAAAAGTTCAACGTTGTATTAGGAACGTTCTAGTGCAGAGCACAAGTTTTAATCAAGCAAAATATATTTTTGGACATACAAATAACCCATTTCGGTTGAAATATCAAAATTTTTTCCACTGATATCAACGCAGTATTCGTTTGATTGAAGCCATGTTTGATTGACATTGAATGTTGACTGCCAGCGTGAAGGTCAAAAGCTCAACGCTATATTAGGAGTTTTTCTAGATCAGAGCGCAAGTTTTAATCTAAAATATAATGCTGGACACGTAAATGACCCATTTCAGTTGAAATATTAATAATTTTTCCACGGATATGAGCACAATATTTGTTTGACTGAAGCCATCTTTCTCTGGCATTGAAGATTTAGTGCTGATTGAATGGTGAAGAGTTTAATGCTGTGAAACAAGCTATCCGAGATCAGAGTGCAAGTTTTAATCAAGCAAAATATCTTTTTGCACATGTAAACAACCCATTTCAGTTAAAATATCAATAATTTTTCCACGGGTATGAGTGCAGTATTCATTTGATTGTAGACATGTTTGACTGGCATTGAGCGTTGACTGCCAGCGGTAAAGTCAAAAGTTCAACGCTGTATTAGGAGTCTTTCTAGATCAGAGCGCAAGTTTTCATCAAGCAGAATATATTTTCGGACATAAAAACAACTCATTTCAGTTGAAATGTAATTTTTCCACAGATATGAGCACAATATTCGTTTGACTGAAGCCATATTTCACTAGCATTGAAAATTTAGTGCTGAGTGAATGGTGAAGAGTTTAACGCTATAAAACAAGCTATCCGAGATCAGAGTGCAAGTTTTAATCAAGCAAAATATATTTTTGGACATATAAACAACCCATTTCAGTTAAAATATCAATAATTTTTCCACAGGTAAGAGTGCAGTATTTGTTTGATTGTAGACATGTTTGACTGGCATTAAGCGTTGACTGCCAGTGGAAAGGTCAAAAGTTCAATGCTGTATTAGGAGTCTTTCTAGATCAGAGCGCAAGTTTTAATCAAACAAAATGTAATGTTGGACAATTAAATGACCCATTTGACTTAAAATATTAATAATTTTTCCATGGATATGAGTGCAATGATCGGTTGATTGAAGCCATCTTTCACTAGCATTGAGGTTTTAGTGCTGAGTGAAGGGTGGAGAGTTTAATGCTGTGAAACAAGGTATTTAAGATCAGAGCACAAGTTTTAATCAAGCAAAATACATTTTTGGACATGTAAATAACCCATTTCAATTGGAATAGTAATAATTTTTTCACGGATATGATTGCTAATATTGGTTCAGTCCATTCAGTGTGGCCACACTTACGTAATACGTTTGCGTTTCGACGACGTCCGTATTAGAGCTGACTGCCGGCTGTAGCAACTGGTGGCTGAGTTGATCTAGGTAACGTCAGAAATGAGATTTTCACGAAGAGTCTACGGTGTGACACAGGGGCGTACTGAGATTAGACAACGCCTGGGGCAAGAAACAAGCTTGATGCCCCCTTTTTCGAACCTAAGGTCTATTGGGAGCAAATGTACTGAAGGAAAAACTTGAGATATGGCTGGGACTTTTCGGCACCCCCAGTGACTCGATCCCAGGTATTGCTCACCCCTAGTGTGACACTTCACAACAAATTGTGCAGCTGTGAAATTTGCAGAGTCCTGAATGTCGAACCACTTGTCCGAATTAAGATATCACAGCTACGTAATTTCAACCATGTATCCAAAATGCCCCACGAAAGACTGGCAAGGCATGTCATGCTGGCTAAACACACGGGAAAGCGGCCCAGTGATCTTTGAAGGCCCAGGTGAAATGACTGCATCTCCGACCTTGCTTGTTACCATCTTGGTGTGGAGCCAGCAGAACTATCTGAAATTGCTGTTGACCGTGAGGTATTCCACGTCCTCCTAGGGTTGTTGCCCCAATGACACTCCCTAGAGGATGAAATTAATGAAATGAATAACATTTACGTTATTTATTTTATTCACCAGTGTTTAAAAGTGCTCAGCTAACAAGAGAACAAGTTACTCAGACGGCTAGAATTGATTAATAGGAACGTAGAGACGGCTAGAAATGATCTGTCTGTAATTCAGGATACCTTTCGCAGGAAATAAGATGTGAAAGCTGTTTCTAGTATGTTCAGGTACCGCTATTGTTGCATCAGCATCGTAGTGCGACCCGTGGGTTTATTTGTAAATCCTCATGTGGCCCACGGAGCAATTTGACTTTGAGATCCCTGATCTAGAGGTTGGAAGCTAACATTGCAGGTTTCACGCATCGAATGAAATGAAGGTTAATTTTTACTTGTTTTTTTTTCTTATCAATACTTGGTGCACCCACTACCCTTTAGCTATGCTTGTTTTTTTAACTAACCTCAAAATCTTTCAATCTTTTTAGCATGTTGTTACTTGTACTTCCAGTAAATGCTACACTGAAGGAATAATCACAAATTGGTCATGTTGAGTCTTCATTATGTTCTTCACAATCTGTCAGTTTACACTCATTAGCAATATCCTTAAACATTAGAAATTCAGTTAAAGGTAGCCCCACATTTTGCACATGCTAGATCACGTGGGCGTATCAATGTCATTCCACATACTTCAATATTGAAGTAGCTCAATATTGATAATTTTGGGATTTGTTTTATGCTCAGTGTTTGTCTTAATGTTCCAATGTAATTCACTATGTCGACAGACTTGTCTTACAAACATGTTTTTCAGATTGGAGTGTTTCTTAAATTTGTTTATAATTCAACATGGATGATGATTATGAACGTACACTGTTAGTTAAGAATGAATGTTTTGTCTACCGTTTACCTCCCAGACCATCAAATCGAGGCTATAGAGCAGCGGACTGGGGTCTTGATAAACCCCAATGGACTGGGAGAATGAAAATTGTCGTTACTGGGAAAAAACTTTGTATAAAGTTTGATGACAGAAGTGGTGAACTGTTTGCCAAAGCTCCAGTTGATACTTATCCTGGTGTTGCTGTTGAACCAGTTACAGATTCATCCAGATATTTTGTGATTCGCATAATGGATGATAATGGCCGCACAGCATTCATTGGTGCTGGATTTGCTGATCGTGGTGATGCCTTTGATTTTAATGTTGCTCTTCAAGATCATTTCAAACAAGTCAAAACAGATGAGACCATAAAAAATGAACCCTTAACATCAAGCAAGCTTGACCTTGGTTTGAAAGAAGGACAAACTTTCACAATCAAACTGGGAAACTCTTCCACAAAACCTAAACCTAAGCCCAAAGTGCAGGCCGGTGGTGGTGCAGGCCTTTTATTGCCCCCTCCCCCTGGACCTGCATCTGTTGCAGCAAAGGCAGATGCAGAATGGGGAGATTTCTCAAGCTCTGCACCATCATCAGCATCTAGCGGATGGGTGACGTTTTAAGTTGCTTGTTTATTGGCAAATAACAAATAGTGCAATTTTCACAAGTACTTGTAAGATATTATAATGCTTTTGTGTAAATCAATCCTAGAATGTAAAGAATAGCAAAACGTTATTCTCAATTATTCCTTATCTTCATCCATTTTCACAAGGCTTAAGTTTCATTTATCTGTTGTTAGTTCCATCACTGTATAATATTTCCACTAATTCATCTTACAGTTTCAGCTACATTTGATTTACTTTTTAATTAACATGTTAAAACTTACCTTTGAAGACAGTTTAACCTTGGACTTGGTGTAAGTTAACGTGTTTGCTGTGCAGAACTGTCACGGTCGTATTGATTCAGTTTCATAAGCATTTGAATAGATGGGTAAACTACCTCTGTAGTTTCTAGGTAATTTGTTGAATAATTGAGGTTGCTCATGTCAGCCCTTCCGCGTTTGGACGAAACCTATACACATAAGTTGCTTAAAGTACATGGAGTTTCTTTTTGCTTATTCGAAATATGAAAACAGTACTGTGAATTCCTTTTTGTGAAGACTGTATTTGGTTCATTGCAAGAGTATTCACCACTGGAATTATGATAAGAGCTAAGATCATGCCTCAGTTGCATTTCTGTATGTTGTTACATTATATACTACTGATGTTTTTAAATCACAACCTAACAATGATATTTATGAGCATATTAAATGTGTTACGTAAATTGAACTTGTGAAATACGTTTTCTCACTGGTAGCAGTGGAAGAGCATTGTGGGACTCTTTGTCATATTTTGGAAAAAGCCATAATAATTTGAAATATTTGATGTTACTTTTTGCATGTTGGACATGCATTATATATATATACTGTATATGACAAACACTCATGTTTTTGCACTGTTGTTGTCTTTGGCTGGACTTTGTTCCATGTGTAAAAAACTTGACTTGTAGAGCTATGGCTGAGTTAGATTGCTTGTTGATATTTGGTGATGAAGCTTGTCAAGTAAAACTACAACCAGGTTAGTCTGTTAGTATCTAGTTTGGTGTTTTGTCATACTAGTACAGTAAGTGCTGTCAGTCCTTGATTTTCAAAGATTATGATCCTGGGCTATATATTCTAAAAATGTTGAAGAACTAAGTTAATTCATTTACGTGTTCATTTGTATCAATTTTTAAGGTAAACTTTTTTTAATTTGTTGTTCTTATCAGTGAAAAATTAGATCAAAAGTCAACCTATTTTATACTGTACTAGAAAACAGACAATATTGCTCATGATTGAAACAAGAGAACATTTAGAGGCTAACATTACTTGGTGTTGTATCACTTTAAAACAAAGTGTAACGTTGCATAATTTCAGTTGTAATTTGTTTGGATTTTCTTATAGAGTCTTTGCTTTCCATTTTTCGTGACTGAAAATGGGTTGACGTGGTCATAGCACTATAACTAGGGCAAAACTTTCTGTCCGTTATTCATAAAATTTATGAATATAGTTTATTTCGGAATATTCGTGGGAGGTTGGAATTTAAATTTGGTTTTGCCAGTAAGTCCATGCCAGTTATGGTTGTGGAATAAAAATATGTTATGATGTTAACACGTTTTGTACCAAAATATGTTGATCAATGTACTGTGTACCTTGGATGTTACTGATCAACATGTTTAAAAAAAGTTGACCATCTATTGCCAGGGGGTGGACATTATTTCCTCTTGTTAAGTACATAAATTAACATATCCCTATATTACCAGGAGGTGGACATTTCCTTTTGGTAGGTACAGTACATAAATTGACATAGCCATGTATTGCCAGGGGGTGAACATTTCCTTGTGGTAAGTACATAAATTAACATTTTGATAACCTCCGTTGCTGTGGTTTTCAATAGTTGCAGTTGTTTTTGTGCGAGAATCATTTAAAATTGGCACATAATGGTAAACAGGGCAGTGTATGCCATGTTGGTGATCACTATGGCAGCCTCAAGTAGATATGTGTAGTATGGAGCATTTAGAGGTTCTGGAATATTCTAGAATCTTTATTTTGAATCCAGAGTATTGAATCCTATTCCCGAATGACTGTGGACATGTGAAGTGCTATGCATTGGTGCACACCTGACCCATTGAAACTGACAGCATTTACTACTTACTGTTGTCTACTTTAATTGCTATCGTAATTTGGAACTACAGTACCATATATTGGCATGCGTTGCATGATTACCAGTAGAGGTAATCGTCATAAAATTGCTTCCCCAAGCAGATGTAGAAATTCCATTAGAAAAGGCCAAGTGCAAAAAACTTATTGTGTGTTATGCAGTAACTGGTTGCACCACACTAGTTTAAAAAAAATGTTGTAGCCTAGGCATAGCAGAGGACGTTTGACAAAAAATTACAATCGTGCAGAGGTCTTTAAAAAATCCTGCTGAGGTTTAGAATGCCGATCAGTGATCACACGACTTGCTAATTAGCTTGTTATGTCACTATGCAGTGCCATGAGCTTGTTGAGAGTTTTTTCTTTCTTTTACACACAAAGAGGCCGCTGCAAAATTTATTGCGACTGCAGAACTAATTAAAAGTATTTGTTTTGCCAACTTTGCAATTTTCACATTTATTTAATCCATATTTATTTCAAATCTGAATATTTGGAAAATCTCTTATATTTGGGTTTGAATACTGAAGGATTCGAATCCATAAGATTTGATGTTCCCTTATATGCATCCCTAGCCTCAAGGTTGTGATCAGCAGGAACTCCACGTTACCCAACTCAAGCAAATTAATAAAAAATGTTGTGTACTTGTTTTGTTACTTGTTGGTACTTATTTTATAGCATGCTTTAATATTTAAACAAGCATGGTGAAAAACATACCAAAAGCCACTTTATACCCTAAGGTTTGACTTTCACTCTGAAAGAAGACAAAATCTGCAAAAGGGTAAATTTTGTTTAGTTTCATCTTTGTGGAACCTTTTCATTGATATTTGTAATAAGACATTCAGGCCTAATGTTAAAATTACTGTTGATGAGCAGCTACTCCCATGTACGGCATGGTGCAAGTTTTTACAATGCATGGCCAACAAAGCGGATAAATTTGGAATAAAATTCTAGATGGCCGTTGATGTTGAAACTAAATATTAAATCAAGGTTTCCCATATGTAAGAAAAGATGAGAGCAAGAGGGTGATGCGAGCATGGCAACTGATCTAGTGATGAAACTTATGCCTTTGTTGAAGAATGGCCACAGTGTAACCGACAATTACTTGACATTCTTAGATCCTTGTTTGCGCCTGGCAAAACAAGGCTGCAGCCTTGTCGGTAAGATCCTATCGAACCAAAGTGAATTACCTAACAATCTGGAAGAACCTTGCAGCCTACATGACACCACCATTTTTAACTTCGCAGATGCTGCTGTTGCTACGATTACTATTCCTAAGTATAAGTGCAAGAAGTCAAAATCTGTAAACATACTTAGTTCATTGCACTCAAATGTTGCCATTCCATCAAAGAATATCCTGAAAAACAAACTCGAAACACTACTTTTTTTACAAAGAAAATTAGATGAAGTCGATATTTTTGACCAAATGTCAAGAGATGCTACTCTGTGAACTGTGAAGCTGGAAGCAGATGCTGGCCAATCCATGTGTTTTATATTGTAACAGACATGACACTCATAAATAGCTGGATTATTTACAAGCACATTTGCAATTCCAGCATATAACCCGGAATGTTCATTTAGAGAGAGAGTGAGAACTGACGGGGGAACTCAAACAAAAGGCTACAAATTGAAAGCAGTGCAGCTGTTGCAGATTGTGGTCCATCACCTAAAAAGAGCAAAACTCGTTCTGGCAAAGATTGCAGAAATGGAACAACAGATATTTGCGTGATTTGATATAAGACCATGCATGGTGAATGTCAGGCCAAACAACATAAAACATGCACCACTTAACAGCTTGTTTTTCCCACTGGTTTGCTTGTCTTCAACTCTATCTTTTTTGTTTTGATTGGTTCTTCACCAATATGACACAACTTGTAATTTTTCATCTCAATTATATAACTGAGTTTGGTGTTTTACTCACAAAAGAGCATGTGCATAAATTGACGCGCTTGGTAATTCTAGGTAGTTGCGAATCCCGGTAATCCTAGTGTTAATTGCTTAAAACTTGAAGTTAAATGTTTACCTTAGAGAACTTCTCACTCTTTGCAAAACTGCATACTTGTATAATCTTTATATTCTTTTATAAATCGAACATTGTCATGGATATGTGTTGTGGCAATGATCTTTGTGTTAGCATGGGCACACCTTGGGAACAAAACTCTTAATTACAACTCTGGTTCTCAAACATGAGCAGGCTGTTTTATATTGACTGTGTTTGTTACCTGACTAAGTGGCCAATTGACCCTAATTCAACTTGTTGATCTTAACAATGTCTAATCTGGGCAGTTGCACTCGAGAATTAATGTAGAGTAGCATGTGTAGCTCATTTCTCAGCTTCATCTTTTTAATTCAGACTGGTGCCCACTGACATAGTGGATGATGAGATCAATAGCTCAGTAGACATTCTTTTGCCATAGACTTGGGTCTATGAGACCCAGTGATGCAGCAAAGACTGTGACTTCAAAGTTGCCTCTTTGTCAAAAAAAAGTCGAAACAAGCCTCAAGACCTGTAAATTTGTTGACTGGGCCTGACTTGTACTTGTTTTCTCTGAAAAAAGATGACCAACACTTTCAAGCTTCCATTTTGTTGGATTGTATGCATTTTCCCCTTTTTAGCTTTCTCTCTCTAAAGATGCAACAGTGAACAACTTTAATTAGCTTTAATAAGCCATGTCAATGAAATATTGAAAGTGCTAAAGCGACAGGGGTTGATGCCTTAGAGATCGAGACTCACACAATTAGAATCTTTAGATCGAGACCAGGTCTTGTTCCATCACTGGGCCCTATGCTTGTTTTTTTTCAGTCTTTGGCAAAAAAAATTTAAGTCATTTTGTTCAGAATGTCTGAAAATATAGGCTAATGAACACTGTTACGGCAAGTTTTAACACAACTGTGACACAAATGACCGAAATGTCTCAGTGAAAATAAAAAAGACATGGTCCCTATCAATCTGAAAACATTCCCATCCTACCATGACAAGTCACAGAGCACCAATAGGACGTCATCTAACTATAAAATGCATAGTGCAGCACACCCAATAAAGAGTGAAAGGGGAATCTTTTATCGTTTGTGCTGCTGAAACACCACGGTCCCTGCATTTCGGAGTCTGTGTCTCCAAAAAGAGACTGTTACACTACATAGTTCAAATTGTCTTTTCATTTCCTTATGTTGTTATGCAGCCTGGTCTTGAACAGCCACCTGTGTTTTGTTTGCATGTTTGACTGTCTGAATCTCTTCCTGTGGTGTGGTCCATTTCATTATTTTATGAATAATTTGCAATACACACTTTTTCTGTGTTGTTTACAAACAAGGATAAGCCTACGCAACATTTTCACCTCTTTCCATATGCATCTTATTTGGAATCCTACTTGGATTAGCTTATTTGCGCCTGCAACAGCGCACCTGCCACAATCGTTTCTGCATCGCTTACTAATGCTTCCTCAGTAGTTAACGCTTTGTGTGAATCTCCGTAATAGCAAGTTTATTTGTTAACGGTTTAAGCAGAAATATATAATTTTTGTAATCGCAAGAGTAAGCTTGCTAGATGCGAAAGGGTTATGACAACCCGGGCAGAGTTTCATTTTAGCTGGGTTTATACCAGTGCTTCCCAACCAGTGGGTCGCGACCCATTGGTATTTCAGGTGGGTCGCGAAGCATTTCTAAATGTTACAGTTTTCTATTAGATCGGGAAATTATTGCATTATCATTACGTAACAAATATGCAACAATGTA
>JGI24159J19872_10013997_pt1 | contig 10399 bp, 7 predicted proteins | sample Ectturendosymbi4_FD_19872 | JGI IMG/M metagenome (IMG submission 19872) | reverse complement strand
GAAATAGTGATGTAGCTTTCCACATTTTGAAAGTAAATAAAGTTGGAGAGAATTAGCCGATTTGTCTGATTTTTTGTCTCATGATGGCTACCTAATCTTCTAGAAATTCTCTTGTCAGTTGTCACTGAAAAGTATCTTTCGTCTAGAAGGGTTGAACTCAACTTTGTCATGATAAAATTGTTGCGATACTCAAATTCAACTGAATAAATCTCTTCTGCGTAAGCACTTGCAAGCACAACATTGCAGAAACTACAGTTCTCCAAACTTCATTATCTGGCCAGCGTAGCTATCAGCTGCTGCATTCTGCGCAAAACTTCCACAAACTGAGTTGCGCAATACTGCAAACAAAGCATATCTGTGATGCAAATCAAATACTTAAAATCAGCATTTGGTATTTTCAGCCGGTTTGATCTTGCACCACCGCGACAGTGTTGAGTATGTTGTATTACAATGACCTACCGCTCATTGTCGCCAACCTCAGTAGTTGCAACGCGCGTTTTGTTTTAATGATAATGATTACTTGCTACGTTCGGTTAATCATTAATTTTTATGGAAACATATAGAAACTGCCTATCATTCCAGTTTACCACAGATATAATCCGGTTACTATTCCTTTAAAGCAACCACATCATAAGGATGATCTGTCATTTCGCGTTTAGTTTTCCCTTACATGACTTCAACAACCTTACCACCAATGCCTTTCGCAAAACTGTTTTGAACTGCGCTTTGTTTTGATGGACAGGCTTAAAACTAAACTGTTTTCCGGAACACAGATTTAGCTGCCTGCATATCCTTGCCACATTTGCTATCAATGTCAAGCACAACGCAATAAATGAAGTTAGCTTTTTTTCTGTTGCGTCGTGTATTCAACGTCATACACTTCGGGAGTTGGAAACCTTATGTAAATATTTTTCGAACGTTGGAGGAGAAAAGATCAGAGTTGAAGCCTGACCTGTACGCAGTGCCGGATTAAGGTAGAGCGGGGCCTGTAGCATATTAACAGCGCGGGGCTCCAAGTTAAAAATACACTTGAACCAGTGAACAACTGTTAAAATCTTAAACTCTGTGGGCAACCATGTGACTACCATTACGCATAGTGATTTTCGTAAATACAAAAAACCTAGTCCTAAGTAGCAACTGGCTGGCATTATGGGCGACATATCTTCTTAACTAAAAATGTACGTATGTATCTTTTTACGAAAAAAGGAATATACAGAAACAAAAATTATTGCTTCCAAACTCATCAACAAATTTGATCAATTGCTATATTTAGACAGTGTAGTCACAGTATGCGGGTCGAAGTCAATTGTCAAAAGCAGCAATCCTGCTGCTTAAGATTGCGTTTTCTAGATTTTGCCATAGAAATTTGTTTATGATACTGGTAGTGTCTATTCACACAGGCGTTCGTGCTCTGCAATCTTTAGAATCATGCTGTTCAGTTTGTTTTGTATAAAGGTGCTCCTTTGTTCTTTCTACCATCTTAAGTTTAGAATATGACCGTTCTGCATTGCAGTTGGTCACCATGAGAGTTAAATAAATACGCAAATCATTTCCCACACATTTGTAAAAGAAGACTCCAAATACACAATGGCTAGTGAATAGATGCCAAATCCAGGGCAGTCAATAAGATTTTTTGAAAAACTCCATATAAACTCACAAAAGAACAGATTTGAACAGAAAATTCCAGGTAGAAAAAACAATTACCGGTAGGTGGATCTTTTTACTATCAACCATACCTGGGCATCTGTTAGTCACAAAACGTGATAGTGAATATATAAGCCTACTGTTATTTTCCTAATGAACTTTTGTGTTTGCTGGAATTATTATATCGCACTAACATGGACTTGTTTGCATTTCTGACGGTGATCTGACAGCATTTAAAATGATTAAAGTATTGAAAAGGTAACGAAACTTATAGAACAGGTCATGATGATGTAAAAAGATTTTTCAAAATGCCATTCATAACAATACAATCAAGTAATATCTGGGAATTGCTGCAATTTCTGCACATTGCTTGAGTGGTCCCACGATGTTGCAAACAAGGGCATTCGCAAGGGGGCTTTTTGGGGTTAACCCCCCTCCTTGATCTTGATGTTTTGCAAAAACGTTATTACTTGCGCAAAGGAGATTAATTGTTTTCGCATACTTTTTGCTTGTTAATTTGTCGACTTAATGCAAATACGGAATAAATTTGCATGCAAATTTCAAAGAACATTGTAAATGGGCCAAAAGGTAACAATTATGTTTCGGTGGGAATCTGTGTTATCGCCTGCGTCCAGAAACCATCTCACCACTTTTTGCAGACCTTTTGTCCACTACGCATGTTTAATTGTGTTCCGTGATAGTTCACTTCATCAGGAACAATTGCATTTATTTTGTCTGTTAAGGCTGACCAGCGCAAGCGCTGACCGCAATGGCTACATTATCAATTTCTGTAGCATGATAGAACTGTTGCCCGAGTTCAGAAACAGCAGTTTATAATATAGAAGCATTCAGGCATTTGATAATATCGCGGCAGGGAAAAAGGAAAACTAAAAGTTTGTTGGACTTCTATAAATAACACAAAATCCAAAGTTTTCTTGAGTATTTAATGCTCATTCTAAATTCTTGTGTAGTTTAGCAAGATTCGATCTTGCAAACCGGGGTGTGCGCCAGCCAGTCCAGCCACACTTTTTCTATGCTCGACTGCTCGTATTTGACAAGACATTAGCGCAATTTGATTTTGCCGTTGTAAATTGCTCTGACGCATTGACGAGTGTTTTACTCCCCTGTTTTAACGCGCAGCCTGATATTTTTGCAGTTATGAACTGCTGTGTCGTAGGGTTGAGTGTATTTTCCTCCGATAGCCTGACTTGGAGAGCTAATAGTTTATATTCAGAGCAATGGCACATAAAATAAGGGGAGTGAATGTAGAAATATATGCATAATATGTCAACAAACTTCGCCAAAACCTTGGTTTAGAAACATGACTATGACGTCAAATTTTTACGTCACAAACAGCGCACACCAAATACCCATGACCACCATATGCCACTGTATGAAACCTCCACCATGAAAATTTTCTGCCTACGCCACTGGTTGCAAATAACTGTAAAATACTTTAAATTTCAAATTACAGTAGTCTGATGTTAAAGCATTCAGTTGAGAACTTTCGTTTATTATGGCACATTTAGTGACTTCGTGGACTGAAAAAATTCTATACATATAACCAGGGGTGCGTATTAGAGGAGGCGAACGAAATGGTTGTCTCGGGCCCCCGTTTGAGAGTTTCGCACCTAGTGGTTCTTAACCGGGGGGTCGCTACCCCCTAGAGGTCGTCAAGAGATTGTGAAATGGGCGCGAGCCCTTACGCGCCCTGCAACATGAAAATTTTGTTAATTAAATTTATCAACAAATGCATTTGCTTTTACAGCTTATTTAAAATCAGGGGGATTAAAACAAAGGACAATTACTTAAGGGAGGCGTGATAAAAAAGGTTAAGAACCACTGCTCTAGAGTCACATTTAACAAGACCTGAAGCAAGTCATACGTTTGTGAAAATAAAGCAAAAATTAAATGCAAATGTGCCAAAAGGGGCCCCTCCACAACTTTAATGTGTCGACAAAGGCAGGGGTGTAACGAAGGGGGCACAATTCCCCGGGTGACGAATCATTATGACGGGGGTCGAATCACTACAGGTGACTGCAAGACCGTCGAAAAGTCCCAATAATGTACTTTCTTCAATACAGTACATTTGCTCCCTACAGACCTCAAATTCGAACATGGGAGTGCCAAACTTGCTTCTTGCCCCGGGCGCCATCTAACCTCGTTACGCCCCTTGACAAAGTACAATTTAAAATCAAATGACTTCAAACAATACATTGTGAAATGGACATTCACGCAGAAGCAAATTCCCAGACGAAATTAAAAATTTAACTTACTCTCAGCAAATAAAGTTTCTGTATAGCATGTGTAAAATCTTTGACCCCTGTCGGAGACTTTGCTACGTGTACCTAAATTCTAATATCCACTTTTGCATGTAATAAAGAACAAATTTAATACAAAGAAACGCGCGGGCCCCCAAAAGCGCTGGGCCCGTAGCAGATGTTAAATTTGCTATTATCGTTAATCCGGCACTGCCTGTACGAACTTTTGCACAGCATTGCCGCTTTCGATTTTGAGTTAGAGATAATTTTCATCTGATTCTTTTGTTTCTATAAGGTTAATTGAAGTTTCGGAAGGTTTGCACTTGACTTAAGAGCGCTGCAATTTCTGACTGTTTTTTGGCTTAACCTAGGAGTTCTTGAAATAGGCAGTCGTTACATAAACCATTCAGGCATGTCTCGCCTTGTGAATACGTCAATTTTATCAACAGGTCTTTTCGTTGAAGCAAAAGCTACTACCTTTTTGATTGCAGATGAGAGATTGCAACAACGCACGGTGGAAGTTAATTGGTTGCTTTCCGATGTCCTTGTTTGTTATTTACTTCGTAGTTTGAATAAAAATCGTTAAAACAGTGGAGCATAAAATTGGGATAGACTTAACAGTTTCATTAACACAAAAAAGCCTTCAAAAAACTATACATGTTCTATTTTGAGACGCTTCGGATTATTCTTAATCCATCTTCAGTCAAAAAAATTTAAAGGATAGAACAAAGTTTCAAAGAAAGTTAATGCTAACCTGGTGAATTTAAAGAAATTTCAAGATTTTCTGAGTAGACTGACAAAGAAAGGTGTTCTAGACGATAGTGTTTATGATGAAATCCGACCAACTGCCGTCACTCCAACCTTGTACGGTCTTCCAAAAGTTCACAAGGACAATATTCCACTGAGGCCAATTCTCTGTTCGATTGGCAGTTTGACCTATCAATGCGCCTCATGGCTGTCAAAATCTTCAAGTGAGCTACGCAGGCACCCATCCCACAGCAAAAGACGCTTTCCACTTTATCAAAATGATAGCTGACCATGAACTTGATCGTAACCATATGTGTTCATGTGATGTCAAAGGTCTGTTCTCAAACATTCCTGTTGATTTCACTGTGAATTTGATTCTGAACAAAGTCTTCGGTGATAAGGAGGGTGAATTTCATGGATTAAACCGAACGGAACTTCGAAAGATGCTTAACTGGACTCGTAAAATACTGTTCTGCAATTGAACGGAAAATATTACACACAGGCAGATGGGGTAGCAATGGGCTCACCGATTGCACCTTTGATGGCAGACGCATTTATGAATTGGTTAGTTGACAACATTAGTAAGATTGGATGCTCACCTCGCATACTTTGTCGTTATGTACATGATATTTTCTGTACGTTTGATTCCAAAGACAAGATGGATCAATTCTTCTAATTCAAACAAAGCCCATTCAGGCGTACGCTTTTCAAAAGAGGTGGAAGCAGACGGACAGCTGGCATATTTGAATGTCCTACTGACAAAAACTAAGACTAAAATTGAATCAACTACCTACAGGAAAAACATTCATTAAGAACTGTACAATAAATGGGAAAGCTTGTCGCCAATACAATACAAAAAAGGTTAATTCAAAATTTACTACATCGTTCCTATGAAATTTGAAGCTCTTATCAATTGATCCACAAAGAATTCCAAATTATTACATTTTGTTTTCTTAGCAATGGATACCGGACTGGTTTATAGACAAGCAAATCAAAATATTTCTCAACAAACTTTATAAAACACTCCTAAAAACAAGCAAGAAAAGACGACTGACATTCAAANAATTCTTCTTTACATGCCCTACATTGGTGAAACATCACTACAACTAAAAAAAGAATTGCGAAACGTTTTTCGAATATACTTGAAAGAACATGCACAGCTGTCTCCCATTCATAAAACACATAGATCGGAGATCGTTTTAAATACAAAGACAAGCACACCTGGAACGATGCAATGTGGTGTATAAACTTAAATGTTCGTGTGGTCATTCTATATTGGACAAACTCAAAGAAATTTGAAATATAGCCTGAATGCACACAATCCTTTAAAACCTAACCACCAAACTACCGATGTAGTTAAACATTCACACACATCCACATCATTTCATGGACGTTAAAAATCCCGAAATCTTAGCTTCTGTTTTTAACTACCGCGATTTTTTAATTAAAGAGACACTTCTGATGCAAGAACAGCAATCCGGGATTAATGTAGACATTTTTCCACCCCAACCTTATATTCTTACAGTTGTGAACTGCGCTGACGTAGCTCTGAGTGTGTTCTGCACCCATGTTGTAACGCGTTGCTGGATATTTTGCAGTAACGAACTACTCTGTCTCAGCGTTGAGCGCTGTGTTTTGCTCCGGTATTCTAACTTGGAGCGCTGATAATGATTTGTGTTCATTACAGTGACGCACTGTACAACAAAGAGTAAGGAGAGTGAGCGTAGAATAATACGCATATTGTGTCAAAAAACTGCGCCAAAACGTTGTTTTGCAAACATGAATATGGCGTCATCAGCTTTATTCTGCAAAAATAAAGTCACCCCTTGTCACCTACAGGTATTTTCTTAAACGTATAAATTCAAAGAATTCATTATTTCTCGCTCCTACTGGTGCATACGAAATCCAATGTCTCATTAAAAAACTTGTAATGAAATCTGATAGTTCTCCCAATGACATTCCATCCAAAATTTTGAAAATAGTCAGTTGCATGGCATCAGAATGGTTATCCAAATTCTTCAACAAATGCATGACCATTGGTGAATTCCCAGACTCCTGGAAAATTGCCCGCATCACTCCAATTCCTAAAGTTCACAACCCAAGTTCCTCATCTGAATAAAGACCAATCCCTGTTCTCCCAGTATTGTCAAAATTATTTGAAAAAGTTATTTATCACAGAGCCTACTCCTATTTGACAGAACAAGATGTAATTCATAAAAGACAATACGGTTTTAGAGAAAATCACTCAACTGAATTGGCCATTATAACTATTTATGACGAACTACTCAAAAACTTGTTTCTGTTTAATAGCTGAGTCATATGAAACGATAGTAAACTTCAAACTTGAAACTGTTGTGTTGTCACCCACAGCTTAAATCCAGTAACAACGACCACCGTACGCCACTGCGCAATAGGCTACTTGAATTTGGTAGGGAGGCTTCGGGCATACAATGAAGCAGTTTCCCCGGATCACCAGAAACTCTGTACTCCACTGGAACCACTGCTGTAGAACGTGAGCTTGCTTGCTTTGTACAGGGCTGTGGAACCGGAGCAGGAGCCCGGAACCGGAACCCAAGCGATTTTGGATGGCTGGAGCCGGAGCCAAAAATTTTTTGACGGTGGAGCCGCAGCCTGAAATTTGGGTTCCGCTTCCACAGACATAGTTCGCGGCAAAAGCGAGTTTTACCAATATTACAATGGTTTTTGGTTTTCAATTGACCACATTGTTCTGGAGCCGGAGCCGGAACCGAAAACTTCTAGATGTTGGAGCCGGAACCAAAAAATTTAGATTTTTTTTGGAGCTGGAGCCGGAGCCTGAACTTTGAGTTCCGGCTTTGTATAAGCCTACTTGCCCATCCCAGCCCACCGCCCACTTCACTGATCAACGTTGTTAACTCGGGCTCTTTTCATTGGGCCTTGCCATTGTTCATATATTTTCGTTCCACGTCTGGCCTTTCGCATTCATGTTGCAGGCATGGGCGTCGGAAAGGTGGGCAGGAGGGGCCAAGGCGCCCCTGGATTTTGAAAATTTTAGCAAGAAAGGTTGTTTTTTTTAGTTTCGAGCGGGGAAAAAAATTTAACCACTTTTGCCCCCCGTAGAAAAAATTTGAAAAATCCACTAGTGGCCCCCTGGAAAAAATCCCTCCGACGCCCATGGTTGCAGGTGACCTGAATAAAAAATATCTTTCGTAGTAGGCGTTCTCTCGACTTCGTTCTCTCGCGCTTTACTTGGGTTCATCCATTAGAGCCCGAGTTGCCCACTGCAATTAAGTATATTTTGCAATATAATTCATGTCAGATTGAATGTATTTTTGAAGCAATGGATTTGCATAGAATATTGGATTCTAATTCCAATCCAATGGACAGTTCCCATTCGAGCATAATTTCAAAGGAACGATAAATTATCCTGTAACTCGAGCTAATATGAATGAACCTATAGTATACAGAGGACTAGCTGGCGCTATCGTTGCTCTGTGACGGTCGTTGCGCAACAATGGACGAGCTCTCATGAGAACTTCTCATTCATTGTTACGTAACTAACGTCATAGAGCAAAGATAGTGCCAGCAGTAGCGTATCCGCCCAAAATTTTGGGTGGGACTAAGTATTTCGACTTTAAGCGAGTAACACTATTTTGTTTGGGACACCGCCTCTCAAAGCACAAAATGGCAAGATATGCTAGAAATTAGGGGGAGCATGCTCCCCTTGCCCCCCTGGTTACGTTTATGAGTCCAGTCAGAATGAAAGCAAATGGAAGTTTCAGTGATGCAAGCCCCGAACGGTTGCATTCAGTCAGTATAACTCGTGTGGTGAGCCCGAGTGAAGCTGTTGATTTTAGGAGTCGCCCCTGGCGTGGTAATATCATGAAAAACCTGCAGAAGCATTGCAGCAAGCACCATGCGCTTCGCATAATTTCAAAGTCTAAGACACATTCACAACGATAAGCTGTTCAAACAACTGCTGTGTGGTCTGTACGGTCTTGTTCAACGCAGCGTGTGTGCAGAACCAAAGAGCAGTGCGCAAGGAACTGTTTTAGCCTTCCACAGGAACGGAAATAACAAGATCGATTGTAACACCAGGTGCTCAAAAGCTCAAGGTGGCTATCGTGCAGGGTTGCCAGATGCTTGACAGATAATATGGCAAGTGTTTGTATAATTTATGGCAAATTTTTGGCAAAAAGTTTTTGAAAATGACAATATTTTTGGCAATATATATTTTTCATTGCAAAATGGCAATTTTTTGGCAATATTGATTTCAAAGTTTTTTGCAATTTTGAGTCATATTTTTCCAGACGTTTAATTTTTTAAGTTTGGCAAGAAAAGGTCTGTTTTATGGGAATCAAAATATGGCTCAGTAGGCGAAATCCTCTGTTTAGTTTAGATCATATAGGCCCTGATTCTTGGCTGTAAAATGATTCCTTATGATTCATGTTTAAGAACCTAGTAAATATTTCAGTTTAATCGTTATTAACAGAATCATTACTTAAACGTACACAAACCTAAGCATAGCAAGACCCGAAACACGGTAACAGCAGGTCAGTTTTAAAATAAATTCACAGTTATGATTGACTGTTAATCAAATGAAACACTACAACAATTACAGCAATTCCTCAAGCAGTAAATCATATTCAGACATTATCTGAGCTGTACTTTCTAAAGCTGTGGTATTAATGTGGTAAAATTTGTTAATATTAATAGTCATAATTGGTGTTTGAAAAATGGCAAATTTTTGGCATTTAAAATATTGCCAAAAAATTGGTAAATTTTTTGGAAAACAGTGATTTTTGGCAACATTAGCCAAATTTGGTACCATCTGGCAATCCTGCTATCGAGAAAGAACAGAAGGATCTTTAACAAAAATGCGGCGACGGAAACTTTTTCTTCAGCAAAACTGTCTTCACTTGAAAACTTTCTGAGCTCCTACGTGATGAGTCGGCAGTTTTGAAAGTTCAAGTTCGTGGTATATGCGGCAAGCCGCACGCGAGTGCATGAATACTGCAGTTGAAAACAAAATCAAGATTTGTTAAAAAACATTTTTGCCTTTCCTGGTTTTGTTTAGTTATGCTGCTTTTTGAAAAGTGGTTGCAATGCAGTTTGCGTCGTAACCCGGATTAGTATGGTATACTGAACGTTACGTCCGTTCCGGTAGATAAATAATTATAAATTAACACCGGAGGCGTACACACATTACATCAAAGATATGTAAAAATTCATTGTTTAAATGAAACCTTAGGCACCAAACATCATATACTTAAACTCGTTATCTACGTACCTTATACGAGCGCGTCCGCGACCTGGAAACGTTCTACAACACTCTGTGCTATTAGCATCGTGATGTTCGTCCGGTTGTTCCTTCCGTTTATTTCCGAACAATTGAAATTGGTGTAAATTACCAGTAAAAAACTTAGCAGGTTTGTTTCGGAGGTGCCGTGCCCTCTTCGGCCTCATTCTGGCTGCGCTACTGCACGCTGTTCTTGGAAGTGCCTTTCCAGGAGGGTAGATCGGGGATGAAAGTACGGAGTCTCGTAGTGCACTCCAACCTTTCTACATTCCACCGCACTTCTGTTTTTGTCGTCAGATGAACTGATGAATTGTTGAGCAGAGGGCCCAAACTGGGTGTCTCGATTTGAGATTCCATGCATTCCCACTCAATCATAGGTGTAGGAGCAAGCGAATTTTTGGGGGTGCAAAGGATTTTTGCTCAACCTTTCCCAAACTTGCCCAAAAAGTTGTCATGCACATTTTGCCGA
>JGI24159J19872_10013995_pt1 | contig 10400 bp, 5 predicted proteins | sample Ectturendosymbi4_FD_19872 | JGI IMG/M metagenome (IMG submission 19872) | reverse complement strand
AAAAAAAAACATTTTGCGAAGCTGGGTCTGTAATCAAAACATATTTAAAGATCGTAGCCAATTTGCTGCATGGCAGGAAGCATGCTATGGAGAGAGTAAAGCAAATACTGTAACCAAACAATGAACACGCAATGTACTATGATTACTGTCACATCGGCCATACATTCACAATAGGGTGAATGGGAATGCAGCAATTGATATCAGGGGTGAACGAAAAAAGGTTGAGAAGCACTGGTCTAGGGAATAGACAGGGGGGCTCTGGACATGTAACAAGGACTTACAACGCAAGTTTCTTCATCGCTTGAATCGTCGAGGAAACTTAGATCTGACGAATGTACGCTATCCAAATCATCAGCTGCAAAGAGTATGGCGAGTGAGTTAAAGCCGAAGTTTGTCTTTTCAGAAGAAATGGTAGATGCGTATTTAAGACGAAAGCGAGACATCGGGAGATGGGTATGTGTCAAGCAGAACAGGAAACAGCATTAGAACGACAGGTAATAATAAGAGCTTTCAACATGCAGGTAAGCATGACCGTATAAATACTTTTACTTAGTATTTACTTTGAATTGTTGGCATATTTAGAATGAACACTAACTCTTCGTCAGATGACATCTGCTTTAAAGGCATTTTAATCGGCGATGCGCGATAATCAGCCAGTTTCAAAAACAATACTAGAATGGAGGCGCCGACAACAAAGAGCAGAATAAGGCGAACAAACCAAAATTACCTCTTCTGGTCCCTTCATCACCTAAGCTGGCTTGCCTTGCTCCGATCTGTTCCCGTGCCCTGCATGAAAAAAATGTTGGCTGAAACAATCGTTGTGTTGTATGCCGTAACACTGGTCACGTTCCAACAACTTTATTGCAAAGCGCAATCGAAAAGCCAGATGTTGCATGATTATTTTGTGCAACGGAACAAAAACTGTTTCTGGCGAGGGATTAAAATAATAATCTGCCTGCATCTCAATTTATTATCTTTTTCCACAAAACCTATACCTGATACACGCTATTCCCAGCGCAAAGCAACGAGAACATACTTAAAACACCAACCCACGCACCCAAAATCAGAGCTGACTAGGAAGTTATAAATTCGCCTTCACCTTCTTTATGAAAACAGCCACGTAAAAATTATATACTGTTAAAAACAATTTCGATGTGCAAAAGTTAACTAGCAAATGACCTTCAATACCATGATTTCAGCTGCAATCACCGTGTGACAGTATGGAAAACGTCAGGAGTGCAAATGAGATAAAGACAAAGTTTCATTCAGAAAGAAAATATGTCTAGCTTTGACGCAAGCTGAGCAAAGTGAGTGGCTGTGGTCAAGTATACCATAAGCTCGTTACATACGCGCTACAAACACAAAAAATGATCTGTGAATCTTACACATTCGCTTCAGCTCGACGAATCGACGCTTTAGGGGCGGGTGGATTGTCTTCGACAGCTTTAGCAGAATCTGTGGGACTCTTCGCAACGCGCAAGTCTTTTTCCGCCTCGACTTTATCAAACGATTTTTTCGTCGAGTCCTGAGCAGAAACTTTCTAGTTGGACGCGTATTTTTTGTTGAAGTACAAATGCGTTTTACTTAATATTTCAACTTTGACAATGACGAAAATATACAATAAACCGAACACTAGCGCCTATTCAGCAAAGTAGCATTGAGAAAATTCGAACTTTTTCACAATTGAATTTTACCGACGCGCAACGAGTACAAGTGCTGTGCGCTTGCAAACCATTCTTGGATATATTTTGCGGTATCCAGGCAACAACTCCTCGTCAGGGGAGGTTTGAAAAGTGCACATCATCTAAACTGATTGATCGCCAAAGGTCAATACAAGAAATGACAGAGGTGCAAAATTAGTACAATACCAAGCCGTCAACTGCATAGAAGCACAATATGGTCGAAAACCATTTTTTAAACTACCACGATCTTCAAGGCGTCAACTCCCACACAGTGGCATCAACAACAGACTTCCATAATAGGCTTACAATTTACCCGCCACAAACAACATCTGAAATGACAAAAATGTATTTAGACAGCGCAAAACGAAGTTTTGTGTAATGCTCTGAATGGTTAAGAAAAAATCTTCGTGATTCAAGAAATTTCCGAAGTCCAGGGCCCGGGTTATTTTACGAAACCAAGACAGAGGTCGTACTTGCTGTTAACCGTTGCATGTTTGTTTGAAATGACAACGCTAGCTTATCGCACAAATGGTGGAACTTTACGTATTCCTGCACTCAACACATACTTTGACGGAGGGCACTTTATCACCAAAGCTACCGCGTAATNTCCCAAACCACATTCATGTCCAGCACTCACCCGCACACCAAATGGTTAAAAGCGGGCACCACACCTAAGAGACTGACGCTTCTTATCCGGTAATGCATTAGTTAACACAACTCGGCGACACACCGATGAAATGAAGTTCGATGAACCCAGCCTTTTGTGAGGATCAGTGAGCATGGTCTAATCAGAAGTAATAAAATTAGCAGGAGTTAAGAGAGCTGCAGTATACGAACGCATTTGAACTGAGCACAATTTTTAGAATTGTCCAAAGTTCTGGGAAAGAATAACGTATTTGTTAGATTTTGAAAATTGTATCATTTTAGCACTTGGTGCAACTTACTCGTCACTAATGAACAACAGGAAACGTTTCTTAACTTAACGATGTGCGACTTGACGAGGTACATCCGCAGTGCTCAGAAACGAGTTGTTTTTCAGGCAATTTGGCACCACAAGAGATACTGATAAATTTAAAGTCTAATTCTTGTAAGTTTCAAATATTGCACAAAATCGAATAACTAATGCTTGTGGCATCGGTGCGCTTGTTTTCTGACCGAGAAAATTACTTCTACAACCACACTACGCTGAGTACAGCCGTCCATGATCGAGTAAATACCTTAATGCAGGGTACCAATATTCAACTAATTCTAAAACTGCCGACTACGGGTCTTCGAAAAACCTGGGAGGTAAATGGACTGCCAAACAAAAGTTTATGTGTGGTTTTACAAAACACTGTCTATCAAAAGGAATCCTTTTCTAGCAAAGAATCAGACACTAAGATCATGCAGAGTATATATTTCGCCAACTAAGTAGGCATCATCAGCTCTGTGAAGTGGTTTAATAAAACTTCAATATGTCGTTTAACAGTAATTATATATAAAAATCAAAAGATCAAATGTCTGGATTTAGCGGCTTGCCTCTCGAACAGACCATCAAGGGAACGAAGAAATTTTGCAAAAGAGTTAGACATAAAGTGACAATAGTTTTATAAAACTATATGAATTTACGTTTTTGTTACGAACTTTCTTCGGTTTCTTGACGCGTGCTTTGGTCTTTGATGTCTTTTCTTTCTTTGATTGGTCTGTTTTCACAGGCTTTTCCAGTTGGACCGGATTCGCTGCTTGATTTGTCTCGGTTTCCAGCGAATCCTCGTCGAGGAACTGGTCAATAGCATTGAGGATGTCGTCGTCTTCATTCAGCGATTTATGTTTTTCAAACGTCGCACCAGCAGTTGGCTTACTGCGAACAAAATTTTCTAGAGATTGAAATAGGAGAAATAAAATCAGGATTACTGAAGATCAAAACTATGCGCGGTCACTAACGATTTCCCGACTTGTTTCACTGCTGCTGCAAAGACGCGATCGCCTGAACAGACATAGCAATATTTGAAAGTCGAAGTCCTACACTCAACAGAAAAAATGGGCATGTGCAACTCACTCTTCTAGTTTCGAATAATGTCATTAAGAAAAGAACATGTTATTAAAATTGAAGTTCACATGTTTCTTAATGTCGTTCCACCTATCCATCACACCAAATGTTGATCACAAATGTTTCAAGATTCTTGTTGAAGAAAATATATTTTCCCACTCAGAATTTACTATACTAAATCGCACTGAACTAATCAAAATACTTCTTTTTGGACATCCTGAACTATCTAAAAATCCGTCCTTATGTCCGTTTAAGCAGAGATGTTTGTTTTTGTCAAAGCACCCACCCTTTTAATAAAACCTTACCATCTGCCATGTTTTCTGTTTGTAGTTTTGTATGTGTGTGTATGTGCGTCCCTAATTTGTTGACCTTTGCGTTGCCAACGACCTCTTCAGGCCTTGGCCTGCTATCATTGGCTGTTTGTTGACACATAAATAAACAAAATATTGTTCTGCAACGTTAAAAGAATAGGGATAAATTAATGGCTTAAGTCAGTGGTTCCCAAACGGAGTGCCGCGAGCTAATACGTTTTTCAATATGTCATCAAAAATACGTTTTCGTAATGTCAAACCTTAAAGCAAATTGCTATGGGTTCGCCACTGTGTAGCATCGCATATTATATTTCTCTTACGTAGGGTTCCGCAAGCTTAAAAAGGCTGGGAAACACTGGATTAAGTAAACCAGTGGTGCATAAACGTTTTTCATTGCGACGCCTTTGGAACAGTTTGCTGAACTTGCGACGCACCAGCAATAAGAATTTATTACAGGCATAGATAATAAAAGTTTTATTTATTGATGAAACAGCAAAAAGAAATTAGCATCATTTTAATGTGATATGTGAGCTTGCTTATTTTCACTATTTAGTCGAATCTTGGAAAAATTTGTCAAACTGCCACCCGCATTTACTCTCAAGGTTGATTCGTTATCGATATTTGGTTTAAATTAGGGCCATGGCAGAAATCCTGTTTCGCATAAATACGATTCGTCATTCAATGAAATCCAAAAGTTTGCCGAGTTTCCTGAATTAAAGTTTCTTTTCGGGAAATCTTCACAGACAAGGTTAATTTAGCTTGTTTCTTGTTAGGGTAGAGGACGATGGGGTCATTTGGACGAAAAGGTCACGAATCCAATGATAAATTCTCTGGAAAGAATTGAGTAAATTTCCAGCTTAGATGGACGTTGCAAACATATACTTCGTAAATTTGAAGGCAGGAGCATACGTTCATTTTCAAACAAATCATTAGATAGCGGTACCAACTGTAAATGTTGGGCAGCTTTCCCTTCATCGTACATACAAGTTTGAGTGCACCAGGCAGTATTGATTCCTCAGCAACGATGTGAGGCATTTTACACTTAAAAATTCTGTGCCTTACTTGGTAGCATCCCAATAAAGCCCTTGGTGGAGTTGCATGAATTGTGAAATGGTGGACATTAGCATTTTCAGATTATCTACTTTCAGAGAAAAAACTACCCGTTTTGTTTGACAAATTGCGGATGTGATGATGTCAAATGACGGTCAAGCTTATTTGGTAGCATGCTTTCACTGGCCGATACTGTATCTTGCTCCAAACAACACACTGAGATTTTCCTCTCTGTTCTACAAAATAAACGTGAACCCCAAATAACTGTCGTTATACTTGCAAGATTTCTTTTTAGGCCTGTCATTTTCAATCGCGGATTTACGCTTAGGTTGCAATATTATTTTCCTGTTTACATCCACTTTACACCTGACTACTGTATCCTTCATTTGCCTCGTGCAAAGTAAATTAATATTTGTGCAATGCGTTTATTATAAAGACAGTTACGTAATCATGAGATAGCAAATAGGCTGTCTACTGTCAACATAATCGCACTTGAACAATAACTGTTCTTTGGTAAAGTTACATAACTGCACTGAATTTTACTGTTATTAGATCATTGAATAAAACTGCACTGAATCTACTTTTTTGTGACGCCCTTGGAAAATTAAAACGACGCACAGTTTGAGAACCATGGAAGTAAACGATCAACTCTACTGCTTTCCATGAGATCCAGATCAGAAACTTTTACGTAACAACAAAAATCTAAAATTTGTATGTGGAATTTGGAGAACCGATTAGAAGTTGGCAATGAAGAGGGTTTTGGTGAGCTTCCAGCACTGCAATCGGTTAAACACAAATGAAACTAATCGTCCAGCATATGTACGCAGCCTCAATTCCAAGCTCTTGCACATAAATGTTCGCAGAGTGCGAATTACACACCTCTTGCTTTCTTGATCATTCTCACGATGTTGAGAGCTTTCCGACTCGGAATCAGCGCCACTTTCGTTTGAGCTCTCTTCCTCAGAACTTGTTCTAAACATTGTCGGGCTCAGTTAATGGCAAACACTCCAGACGGTTGTTAAAACTTATATCTGCGTAGACTCGCTTTATTGAGCTTGACATTTTAGGGTTGGGAACAAATCAAAATATTCTTCAAGCACAAAAAGTAGTTATTGCAGGTGATTTAGAAATGAATTTCGATTTACGATAAGGAATATTGAAAACAAATCGAAACCGAAGATGGGTTCACTTAATGAAGCTATCCAAACCAGTAACTAACGCCAAAGTTTAGTTTACACGTTTTCACTCGCAACTTTTTTTGCGTTGTTGCATTGATACACACAACCCCAGTCGCGTGAACAAGACTATTTCTCATTTGCGATGACGAATGACATCTGAAGCATGTATCCGTTCAACATGAGTGGCTGCGTTTACAACAAAGCGGCAGTGAGACGTAACACAAAATCATACCAACAGTTTAATAGGAAGTTCTGTCTGAAACAATATACTAAGAAAAGCAAGGCAGATCCAAATATTGTGAGGAACATTGCCGAAACCGAAAAAGTTTATCATAGGTAGAATGATTTCGTCCAGCTACTTCGTTTGTTTTGCCCTGACCGAGGGTATCAACTGAACGTAGCTGGCTAAAATACAGCCACTGAACTCAGGCATATATTGGGAATTTTTTAAACGCAAACTTCAATATTTTCGCAACACCGACAACACAAGCAAAGATTACAGATGTTTCCAAAGTTGTATTTCGTGTCAGTCTTTGCTGACTTCCAACTAAAGACATAATCCTAAGACTTTGCATAATAAGTAGGCGAGATCGGACCAACCGTAGAGTTTGCAACCTACAATGTTGTTCGAAGAAACTTTTGTGAAGGTGCGTGGGAGAGGTACTGTATCACAGAAATGTTTCGCCACACGATCGATTATAACAATCACGACGACTAACTCATTTAAAATATATGCTTTATTAAAACGAAAAAGGTTTAGGAACACGCTGAGGACTACGAACATATCGCAGTACAGGCAACAATGTTCAAATTAGCTGAAAATTCAACCCAGAACTGAAGACAAAGGTTGCGCGGCCGATTTCAATACGATATAGTAAATCAAATGTATATTTTTTGATAAATCGCCACGATAAAGTTAGCCTGCAAATTTGAGCCGAGTGCTTGTTCTATTTTACCAGTTGTTAGGCTATTCCGCCAGCTATTCTAGCACGTCGCATTTTGCGTGAGAAAATTGCACTGACGACGAAAGGTACATTCAAACACGGTGGTTGAAAAGAACTTCAGAAACTTTGTTACCTGCTAGATTCCAGAGAAGAATGTTCACTTCTAGATCCGCTATCAACGTCTGACCTGCTTGAACTTTCAGAATGCGACCGGCTGTGTTTTCTATTAGGGGCTTGGGTGATTTTCTGTAGCACAGACATACACAAAGCATACGTATTAATAAACGTTGCTGTTAAACAAACTTTTTAACCAGGAAAGAATGTGCCACATACTGGTGTTCCGTAGTCACAACGATGTGGAAATCACTATAAAGCAATATCCACTGTTAAGTAAACAACCATAACAATGAAGACATACCAGCTGCAACTTTGGAATGACTACTTTCTGACAGTAATGCGTATTTTCAAGCTACCCTTGAAAGAAATTTTGTCATGATTAAGATCTGGGAAAACAACAGCTTGGTTGAACGGAACTGTACGCTGAAGAATTCGTGCACCAGTTTCGAAATCATTGCGCTGCGTGTACGAACAAAACACATAATTTTTTAGAAAAGATGGCAGAGCCACGAATCGGTAACGGGAGTCTAGTCAGAAAACTCTACATTTTTTAATAGAATGCGATAGGGAATCAATTATTGCACATCAACACAAATAAGACTTTATTTCGGTCGTAGGCAATGAAACCAGGGCTTTCTTATAAAACCAACCCAGCTGTTTTTGCTTTCTTTAAAACTCGGGTTTTGTATTTTTCAAAAAGAAACAGGTTTTTGTCCTTTTTTTTAGAAAAACACAAAAACCCCATTCTGAATTGTTCTTATTGCATCGGGCAAATAGCACCATTTTTAGAATTACACGATACCAACTTGTTATTGTATAATTCTCAAGACGATGCAGTTCATTTAATGTCTTGCAATGCTCGCCTGAGACCTTAAGTAGTTTTCTTGATTAGATTTTTTGCGCCATCGGCTAAACCCATTTTGGTATCCAGCTTGCAAAGTTTGATTCAAAAAAATATGCAGTTAACTGTACAAGCGTGCTGCTTATTTCACTTTTTACTTGATTGAAGATTTTTTGAAGGAAAAATAATGAGTATGCTTTATTGCTTTTGTTAAAGCGGTGTTTTAGAAAAACGGGCGTGTTTTTCTGGGTCGGGTTCAATAACATCAAGCCTGAATGAAACACTCTCAAGGGATCGCAATACAGAAAGCGTGAGAAATACCAGCACTACAGGTGTATAATTAAAATTCAAGTCAACGATGTAAACGACATTTTTGCAGACGTTTTGATAACTCCTGCTACCAAAATTCACGTCAAACTATGAAATGAAACGGTTGGATCCGATATCGATTCATTTTATTATTTACTGTTCAAGCCGTCGCTCACCAAAGCACGATCCAGAGAAAGTGCAATGGAAAACCCATGATTTTGGTTGCATATTTTCTGTCATATATGCAAACAAAAGAATACTGCACCAACAAATGCTAAAAACACCGACATGCACCTTATCACATTTCATGTACAAAACCTATTCAGCTGCAACTGTTTCCTACTCAATACTCATTGCAAGTACTGCTTTAATCTCTGTTTTATAGTATACTATAGACCAGGGGAGGGCAAATAGCCGCTCGCGGGCCAAATGTGGCCCACCACAGCGTTTCAAGTGACCCGCGGCAACATTCATGAAAAATCTTCAAATCTGCAATTTCCTCCAGCTTACCACAGTAAATGTTAGTGCTGAGGCAGGTTTAACCGAGACTTGCTTCCATTTCCTAAGGAGGTACGGCCCTCCGCCAAACGCGGGATTCCCTAAATGGCCCCTGAGCCAAATTAATTGCCCACCCCTGCTATAGACCAACAAGTAAGCTTTTCAATTCTGACACATGATTACATACATCAAGATCTTAATGCATTAATGTATGGAGAAAGCATTTCCGCTAACAAGCACAGAGATATGTAAAGCGCAAATGGGATGAAGAAGCAGTTGAACAGCAGTGATCACTAATTGATATTGGCTGCATTTTAAGTCAGAAGCATGTCCCGTACAGGACAAAAACCCAGTGACGATAAAATACAATATTTATCCAAACACGCTAGTGCAGTGGTTCTTAAACTGGGGAACGTGCCCTTCTTGAGGGGCATGAAAGGTTTGTAATGGGGGTGCAAGTATGGCATATTGTTGGAAAACAGGATAATGCCGAATAATTGTTGTTTGGCTTTTCGCGTTTGATTTGGAGGTTAAGTGAGGCACGAATAACAATAACTACCGCTGAAAAACTTTACGAACCTCTGTGCTAGTGCAACAAAATGATTAAAAATTCATGCATTAACAAAAAACAATCTGCATACCAGAGCATGGGTCAGGGGTCAAGTTGATGAGGTTGCTGCTTTTAGGCGGTTGTAGTTTTTCAAATATATGGTTTTCCTCATTCTAAGAAAATACAAAATAATGATCTGCTTTACTGTATATACACCTACAAAATTCACAGAATTATCGAAAATATTTTACAATGTATTTATTTCCAAAAACGGTAAGGTCACACCTTTGTACTGTAACTTCTGCTTTTTAGAGCAGCCTCCCTTAAAGCATCCAAATCATCACCATCATCATCAGATTTATGAGCAGTTTTGGTGTTGAGGGATGCAAGAGCAGCATACCGCAGTTCACGCAAATCATCATCCTGCTTGATAACATAAGCAATGCTTTCAATTAGTTAACATTTGGTATATCCAGAACAAATATTCAATTTTCAGTAAAAACAACTGTTCGAGATACTAGAATGTTGTTCTAAGTACTAGATATGTTTATCACATATCACCCACAGCAATCGGTCCTAATATGCGGAATAATTAAGCAGTGCTTAATTTTAACTGTAGTTGTAGTTGCAACTGGTTGTTCCTCTCTTCTGGCATAACCTCTTTGTTCTTTCATTTATGAGTTTTGGCATATAATTCATTTTAACAACTAGGTGAAACACATTGTTTGCTTTCAAGCTCAGCTCTGGCCATTTGTAACGAAACAGGACTTCCAAAATTAACCAAAAAAGGTGTAAACCATTGATTTTAATTTTATTATCACTAACTGCTAAGTGTAATTGTAAAAGAAATAACACCAATGATCTTTCAAATGTAACACCATATAGATTTTC
>JGI24159J19872_10013987_pt1 | contig 10402 bp, 6 predicted proteins | sample Ectturendosymbi4_FD_19872 | JGI IMG/M metagenome (IMG submission 19872) | reverse complement strand
CCATTTTCTGTGCTTTTGCGAATGACGATACAGCTGTGGAGAGGATAAACTGCTTTGCTCCTCTCAGTGTTGGTCATGTGCAAACACCGTTTCTGTAATGTGCGCCGATGTGCAGCTAACCACTTTTTGTGCTCTTGTGTCTGTGATATGGACTATGAGTCCGCAATAAAATATCATTATCATACCATACAATAACTGTTGTTGCATGAGTTCGCAGTATAGTTTTTCAGTAACAAGCAGCGCTACTCCATTTCATCAATCACTTTGGATGGGTAAATGATCTAAAACAGTGGTGGCCAAACTATAGCGCATGCGCCAAATTTGGCGTGTTGCATGATTTGAAGTGGCGCATTGTATACTTGTAATCGTATGAAGTAAGATAGTAAGCCTTTCCAGTGTTTTTATAGTTATTTTACCTTAAAAATCCCTTATGAGATGCTTGTTATCATCTTGAAACAAACTTCCAAGATGAAATTAAAACTCTTCATTTCGCAGTTAGAAGCTGATGATACAAGCTAGTCTCCGTATATAAAGAAGCGGATTGAATGATAATGGCAATATGAGAAAATGCACTACAAAGATCAAGTTATTGCGAGACTCATTTGAAAATCGCTTTTTTGATTTTGCTAAAGAAGAAGACCGCATTTTGGTATTTGTAAACCCATTCTTAGTTAGTGAACGAAAGATAAATGAAAATGCCAAGTAACATATAAATGGAACCTCTTGACTTCAAATCCAGTTTAATATTGAAAACGAAATTTGATGCGCTTTCTTCAGTCCCGGGTACTTACGACGTGATTAATTTCTGGCGATCCTTACCATTCAAAACTTTCTCAGAATAGGAAAATTCGCTTAAGTTATATGTATGTCGTTTTGAAATGATCTGCACATGCAAATAAGCATTTTCGTCCATGAAATTGATTAAAAGAAAAACGAGGTCGAACCTGACTGATTTAGAATTGAATCATTTTCTGCTGCTCTCAGTAACAAATTGAACTCCAAACATTGAAAAACAGGTAAAATGTTTGAAATCTCATTAAAAAGTAAGTAAATTTGAAGTTTATTTGCTGCTTTACCAGATATTCCGTTTGTATTTGATTATATTACCTGGTAAATCACTAATGATGTGAAGTAACATTGTTACAAGAAATGTCCGACGGTATGGCGCATCACTACTCATGTTTGGAAAAATTGGCGCATGGTGTGCAAAAGGTTGGCCACTCCTGATCTAAAACAATAATAGTTAACCCGAGGTTATTTTGCACAGAAAGTTTATCATCAAGTCTAGAAATGCTCTTCACATCAGTATTGATACACGCTTTGACAAAACAACGAAAATGCAGCATGAAAAAACACAAACACACTTGTCTCAGCAATAGAAATACTTTACTACTTACTGCTGCATGAGTTTGTTCAGGACTAGCAGGACAATCCTCAGATGTATGATTGTGGCCACTGTTTAAATAACTAGAGTTGACCATAGACAGGATAGCTACACTTAGATTGACACGTAGGGCATATACATTCAAAAATCCGAAAAAACCCAAGTATGCCAAAGAGAAACGAGCAGACCACCATCTCCCAACTGTAACAACATTTAATAAAATCAAAGTTACCAACCGAAATACTAACGGCAATATATAAACAGCCTGCATTTGACAAGGCACTTTGTAAGGCGCTTTTATTCAATGCTTGCGTTCAATATGCAGCCCTCTATTAAAAAATGTTCATAAAAAGTTAATGAACAAAATTTAAAATAATTTTGTTTACTTAGTAACTTTAAGTTACTCAAACTAGTTTTCATTTTAATGAATGTTTGAACCATCGATATACTTTTGATTATTTCAATGAAGCCACAATGCAGGGAAAAAACGGGTCCGTTACACACTTGCTTGAATCTGGAGGGACGATGTGAGAAGCACAACGTGTATCTCTAAATATAGAAAAATATTGGTTGGCCATAACAAAAGCGGTTTTATTGTTTGTCTGATGAAGAGTAGATATTTCAGTGTGAAGACAACCTCTGTAACGGCAAATGAACTGTTCACTATTCAGGCTTTAATTGTGTGTTTTTGTCAATATAAGGGTAGCAATTAAACATTCCTCTGTGATTCTTGAGTGTATTGTAAACTACTTCACTTTCAAGTGTTAAACTGCTTGCCAGAATCAGTTGCAAGCATAATTCGCAGCGCAAAGACATAAAAATTGGGGATCTATTCCAAGGAAGAAGCTTGTAGAACGGTGGAGCATCAGCTTTTGTGAACTTTATTTTCTCTGAAAGAGACTTCGAATCGGTACTAAAAGACAATGCTTTCCTGTTTACTCGCAAAATTCTACACGCTTTCTGCAAATGTTTTGTCCATGCGCTGATCCCTTCCAACAGCTTTCACACAAATTTTCAAAACTTGTTTTTTCAATAAGAGCTGGTGATGCCTACTCATTAGGCGAAATATATACTCTGTAAGATCTTAGTGTCTGATTCTTTGCTGGGAAAGGATTCCTTTCTAAAGACCAGCGTGATCCAACTACTTTTAACCTAAGGGCCATTTTACAAAAATGTGACAGCTCGCGGGCCACTTCTAATGAAATGATGTATAAAACAACAGATTCACTACATTTAAAACTACAAAAGGGAAGATAAATGAGTGCGTCATTGAAATTATTACACAATAGCAAATAGCAATTTATTGCAAATTTCTACCAGTGGGATGCCTTTTGTCAGAGGCTTCTCTGACACTATCATTCCTTTATCAGTACCAGTGTTAGTGGTGCAAGTCGGAAACTATTGTCCAGTGTTTCGTCTGCCATTCAATTTGTTTTCAGATTTGTCTTGCTTCATCGCAGAAAATGTACTCTCACATGAGTATATGTTTCCAAACATCGAGTGCATTTTTAATGCGAAATCTTTCAGCTTGGGAAATCTATCTTTGCTGACTAATTTCCAGAAGCTCTCTACAGTCTCTAACACCGTTAGTGTAGGCTACATTTTTACTGAAAGATTTTGTGCTTGTTCTAATTAAAATTACTTATTGCAGAGATGGGCAATCAATTTGGCTCTGGGGCCGCTTTCACAAGGCCGCATTCAGCGGATTGACTGACAGATTTATTTGGCGGCATTGAGTTCATCGCGCCAGATGTACTCTTCAAGACAACGAACACCGGGGTACTAAAAAACACAGAGGTTGTCCAGACAGGGGCCCCAGCGAAGGGTTAGCGGCGGGCCGGCTCCTAATTTGATCGTAAAATACAGTAAATGAAAACAATGACAGTAATGGTGCACAGAGAAGGTATTATTCATTGTTCTTGTGCAAGCGAACTTTATCCAGCGCAAGCAGTTCAGTGAGACAGATGCAACCTCACACGTTTTTCAACAAATTTCAGATTTGAAGATTCTTCCTGAATGCTTCCGCGGGCCACTGAAAACGCTGTGGCGGGCTACCCGCGGGCCTGTAGTTGGACCGCACTGCTATAGACAATGTTGTTTTAACTCAGTCATGTTGAGGTTCACCATATTTTGTCAACATACGATTGTAATTGATATCGAGATGTTCTATGTCAACTTTAAGCTACAATTAAACTTAATTCGGATATCAACGATTTTTACTATCCGGATAACGGATATATCCGTATATTTGTGTTTTAGCCAACCGGTTAACAACCGCCAAATTTTTGACAATTGATTTCACGAGATCTGCGTGGTGAGTTAATTGTAAAATCAGAACACATTTTTATTGTAAATATACACGCATGCACAGTACGAACGTACATGGAGATAATCATGCATTTTTAACATTTTACTGCTTCTGCAACGCATTTCTTATGAATCACAACGCAGACCTCACCTTACAATGTGAAAGCAGTCTTGCGTAAAAATACAGTTACGGGGTTTTAGTACAACTTCGGTCGCCCACATCTTGAAACAAAGAACATACAAACTTACTAAAAAAGCGTAAAGCGCATTAGTAACGTTACATATTCATCCACTTAACCGACAGAATTATATCCGGATATCCGACAGCACAAAACTATCGGTTAACTATTGCCCGAATAATCCATCCCTAGCTACAATTGACTAGCATATTATGTATTTTAGCAACTGCAAAAGTAGGTCTGAAGACTGCCTTCGAGATATTTACACCATTTTCCGGAGATGTGCCAGTATTTCGTTTCATCTTGATTTCCAGCCAGATTTGGGATTGACTTGTGATTACGGTCAAAAATGAGTTAATTCTGATGTTAAAATGTTTTTGCTTCATTACTTTCAATACAGTTTTCCGCTAAAATCAAATCAGTTTTGGAAATACAACAGTTACAGTATAGATTTACAAACTGGTAAAACCTCATAATAGAAAAGGTTGCACACAGTACAAAATGCCTTGCACTATGAAGCTTATACTTGAAAGTCAAATTTCTATACGGTAAAATATATTAATGTTTGATCTTGAAGGGTTTTAGTTTTACTGCATTTGGAACAAAATTGCAAATATAGAACATGATAATCAGAACTCTGGTTTTAACCAGATTCTATCAGGATTTTTCTTTTTTTTCCAGGCAAATCTGATTCTGGCCATCATCAAATATCTTGTGAATGAAGTTTGGCTGTCAACATTTTTTTAGCATCTACCAATCTATCGAAATCGTATTACACAGCAAGAATTATATGTTTCCATAAAGTTTCAAAAGAAATTGTACCATTTCAACAGCCACGAGTTTGGATTCCTAACTTAGGAGTGAAATGTAAAAACTGATTGAATTGGACTTTCGGAGTCGGATAAAAAAAATCCGACCCCGATTCCTAGTGTTCTTAGGAATCCGACTCCACCCAAAAACCTCAGACTCCTTGCTACTCCGAAACCCTGTTTTTGTGTTTGATAGTCCCGCGTGATTAGAGGAAAAAGCTTTTTGTAGTGGAGCCCGTGGTATCATTCACATCTTTATCATTTCATAAATTCAAGCAATGATCTGCAATGAGAAAATACATATCGGAGGGATTTAGAGGTAAGTGTACAGTTTTTCGGTGGACGTTCTCGTTGGGATGTGGATTAGCGGAGTATGGAGCCAATTTCGCCAAGGAGTCTGCTATTTTATGTCCCGGGACCCCACTGTGACCCGGAAGCCACAGAAAAACAATTCACATCCAATTGTTCGAATATTGGAGCTAAAGATTTTATTCGCGCGAAGCTATGTTTTTAAAAAGTTACTTGCAATAATGGCTTGCAAAGCACTGAGACTATCTGTCAGTAATAAAGCTTTGAAAATTTTAAATGTGAAAAGGTAAATAAAGCACATGAAAAGTGGCAAACAATTTTGAGCTAAAAGATGACGTGGTTTTGAGTATGATTGCATACCGTTTGCTGATATGTTTGATGTAAACACTGCAACCAGCTTTTGTGGCTCCTTGCGGTGTAAATATGTACATATTGGCTGTATTGCTCATGCACGTATGACTGGATGAGAATTGAGAGGTACACTGAGGCAGGAGCCAGTACAACAAATTAAACCCATAACATACGGGTTAATACTGGGCTCGAACAAGGACCAGGCAGGTAAGTTAGGAATCTTCAGTGCACTGGGGTTGAAGGATAGATGAGCTTGTTTGGTCATCATGTTAAATGAACAAAATTTTTGTATGTCCGGCAAAAGTTCTTGCCAACAGTCTGTGATTAAACTTAAACCAGGGTTAACATGGAAAATAAGTAGGTGGACTTTTCAAAGACAGAGGACCTTGTGTTTAATATCTAGTGGCCACTCGTGGCAAGCGTGCTGCAAACAAACGAATGGAGTGCTGGGCATTTAATGGACAAGGCTCCAGTACACAGGCGTAAAGGCATTTGATGGTATCTTGAACAAGACAGCTAGTGACGTTGGGGAAGCAAAGAAGTAAGCTTCCATAACGTACTCAATGACTGATCGAATTAGCGTCCTACAAATGGTCAAGAGAGGAGCTTTGGCTGCTTCCCCAATAGCGCCTTTAAGTAGTCGGAGAATCTTTAATCGTTTTTGACATTTGTCAAAAACGTGGTGTACATGAGCGTGATAGAGACCATTACTTTGAAAGATTACATCCAAGTATTTATAGTCTTTACGTGTGAAAAAATGGTGGTTTTGAAGTGGTGATTGGTTCAGGTTTTCTCTTTCGTGAAAAGAACAGCAATAGGTTGTTAAACAACAAATACAGCTTTTATCGACGGATCCTTTTTTCCATAAGTTTGCAAACGCTGCTTGTAAGCAAGGTTGGTCGGTAAGATGAAGACATAAGTCAGTAGTGGCCAACCTGCTCTATGTACGAGCCGCAAAACGTAAAACGCAAGTTACAATGAGCCGTAACATAAAAATCTAAAAACACTAATTTATTAGCAATCTACGTTTCTGTGAAATCATAATTCTTTTTGGAACGACTTACAAAATTAATACTGTACGGCACACTAGCTACCATAGCACCACTTTACAATATTTCTACACTTTGCAATAGAAATAAAAAACAAACATACAATTTTCGGGAAAAGCTCAAAGAGCCGCATGTGGCTCGCGAGCCGCGGTTTGGCCACCCGTGGCGTATATGATGGCTTATCGGGTTTTGGACGGGGTACGACAAGAGAATGCAAATATCTCGCAGGGTTCACTCCAGAGTTCCATATTGGATGTTATACATTTAGTAGTATGTGCAAGGAAGTTTCTAACATATGTTTGAATTTCGTAGCATCTATCGTCTGCACCATGAGAGGTGTTGCGAGTCCAACACCTGTTGGAATTTGCAGTGCTGAGAAAGAAAATTTTTGTTTAATCTGAAGTCCCTGGGATGTGTTTCAGTGACAGCCTTACGCAAAATACGCAGCATCCGATGTTGAGTCGCAAGAAACTCTGACGTGTAATCGTAGCAAATTCATTGGCCGGAATATTAGGATCCTACTGTTCATTGGTACCGGTAATTTCATTGTGTTTCAAACCGAGAATGCGGTGGAAAGTAAGAGCTGCAGAATTTCCGCCAAGAAGATTGTTTGGATTCAAGAATGGTTCGTCGAGCAGCTTTCGCTCGACAGCATTTAAAAATGATGATGATGTCCGTCCGTGGTGGATTGTGTACACCTCATGCGAAGAAAAGCATGTTTTTGTTTTCAAGTGCAACGTCGCAGTCTTCTGTCCACCACGGGATCGACAGTTTTCGCCATGGCTTTGTCTTCGAGATGGAGAGCGAGGAGGCAGCAGTAATACTTGTTTCGAAAACTTGATATGANTACTGTGTAAAGTGACTGAAAAAGCTGTCACAGTAGAGTCATAAATTTTTTTGAAAAGTGGCCAATTCGCTTTTNATAGATTGTAGCTCGGACGAGAAAACGTTTGCTCTGGGGTACAACCTCTGATTTCAGTAAAAATTACAGAGTGATCGCTGCCGAGGAGATCGTTGGTAATCGTGCTAGAGCAGCGAGAAGCCAAAAAACTTGAAACTAATGTTAAATCGAGGATGTTCCATAAGCTGTGCCCGAGCAGGCAAAAATGGGTCGGAAAAGAAGTATTTAAAACTACGCAGTTATGACGCTGCAAGCATGATTTAAAACTACCAACATGAGAAAAATAAAAATAAAGAGAAACAAATAAAAAAACTATTGTGGGAAACTCTTGCAAGATGTAACTTGTGAGGCAGGTTACAGAAATCTATAAAAACATGTAACTATGTCGTATTGTTTGTACAACTAAGTGATAGAAAACATTACAGCTTGATAGTTTGGTATGGTTTATTCATGCAGTTTTCTGACTCAAATCATGAAATAACACAAATGCAACAAGAGGAGAAAGAACAACATCAAAGAGCACAAATTAACTGCAGGTGATGAAAATATAAAAACATCAAAAACTTCGACAATAGCAGCACTAACCACTGCAAAACTTAGTATAAATGTTCCTACTCTTACTGATTTTTTGTGCAAGCATTTTAGCATATAATTTGAAATTTTTTAACTTTGTGTATGAAACCTTTGCTAACAGCAATATTCTTGAAGCTCAGAAATTTGCATAATTTCATTAGAAGTATGTCTGGTAATCCCATACACATTTCAACTATAGCTTTTTGAAGCTTTGCACAGAAGCTTACGTTCAGATTTTTTCATGGGCTTTGTTACACATATTATACTAATTAACAACCAGAACCAAGTGTAACATAATGTCAGTAAATACCATGCAAAACAAAACTACATACACTTAAAACAGAAACTCAAAGTCACCTCCAGGTGGGAGTTTACCAAGCATTTTATTTAAGCTGTTGGTTTTAAAAGTAGATGGATACTGCACTTGGTCTAAGGCATCCTTCCTTAATCATTCTGTAACCATTGCATACTAAATAATAATGAATGCCTACAAAAAACATGTACACGTTAATTTTTAATCGAAATTGATAAACAGCAAATTTACACAATATTAAAACAAATTTGTTGTACTAAAGAGCAATACTGCAGTAAGAAACACATGAAGTATGTGGCAGGCTTAGTATTCCTACAGCCAGTGGTGGATCCAGACCAGGCATTTGGGGAGGGCAGTTGAGGGCACCCAAAAATCTTCACTTGTTTAAATACTGAAGATTTTCTTTGACAATTGTTGGGTATCACATAAAAGTGGTTACCCTTTGTAGGTCAAAAAGTGGGTATTTTGTTGGTCAAACTATGCGATCTTTCAGGAAATCACCACAGTTTAAAAGTGCCTTGTCATTTAATGCACAAGACTTTTCAAGTGGGTCAAAAAAGATGGGTCACCATTTGCCACAAGCTGCACAGTAAATACCAACACTGTTGGTGTTGGTGTCCCAAAAAATCCCTAATACCCAATGGCATGGATTTTTGCATGAGGAGCATTAGTGGATATTTTCTAGGGGGGAAGGATTTTTTCCAAGGGTCAATAGTGGATTTTACCAGGGGGTGGTGAGACGGATTGTTTCCAGGTAGTGTCAACAGTGGTGAAATTTCATTTTACCAACTTGAAAGTAAGAGAAAAATATTTTTTTACTAATATGTCAACCAGAAAACATCAAATTTCAAAATCCCCCAGTGGGGACCCCCATTTTTTGGATGCCCAAAGTTATATCTACAATATGTATTTAAAAGATAACCTCACAGAGCTATGGGCGTTGGAAAGATTTTTTCCATAGGGGGGCTAAAAGTGATGAAATTTCATGTTTCCCTCTTGAAACTAAAAAAGCAACCTTTTTTTGCTAAAAAATGTACTGTATATAATAGAACAATATCAAATATAAAAATCCAGGTGGGACCAAGGCCACCACTTGACCCCCATTGCAATGCCCATGGACAGAGCATGCTGCATGCAAGTGTTTGATACCATTTGTAGCAAGATCAGAATAAAATGTCTTAAATGTATTCCCGACCTGGCTGGAAATAGAACGGTTCTTCTTATACTAACAAACAACAACTCAAGACCCCTGACAGGGGTTGAGTAAGTAGGTAAATGACAAGAATGTTTCCAGATGAAGATTGCACAGTTACATGTGCATAGAAAGCAAATTTATTGCTGAAGCAACAATTCCAAAACAAAAATGAGTAAAATGCATTTGCTATGACATTGCTCCACTTCATGTAGCTCCAGGGACGTAACGAGGAGGGGCAAAGGAGGCCCCCCAAGGTGCCGAATGACTGTGGGGGGTACCAAAAAGTCCCAACAATGTCACAAATACTTTCTTCAATACAGTACATTTGCTTCCGAAAGATCTCAGGTTCAAACATGGGGGCACCACACTTGCTTCTTGGCCCGGGTGCCATCTAGCCTCGTTACACCCCTAGGTAGCTCTGCTGGCTATGGTGAAAAACAATCTCATAATCGCATGATAGATTCACACTTGGCCTGAAAGCATATTTTCCTAAAATACATTTTGTGCCACTAATAACAGTAGAATTTTAATAAAGTTTGATACTGCTTTACATGCTTGGACAGTGGACTCATGATGTAAAAAAAAAAAAAATCAATGTCAGTAGTCCAGATTTTAAAATAAGTTGTGACACTGTTCAACAGAAGCAAGACACCGACAGCCCAATGTCTAATAATTTGCATTACATACATAATCCAAAGCTTTTAGCTCATGTATTTGCCAATTAACATTTTCCTCACTTTTTCAATCAACACCACCACAAACTTTATCACCCTAAAAATTTAAACTGTTCATCGATTTACAATCTGTTGTAATTTAAGAGAGCTCAATAGTAAACAAGCTGGATATTTTGTCATTCTGTTATCTTAGGTGAACTTCATATCAAAGCATAAATGTTTACTATAACAGAAAGACTCAAGTGCTATTTCATGATTACATTGAAAACCTAGCACTGATAACACAGTTGCCATTTCAAAGCAAACTGGAAAAGTTCCAGATTTTCCAAGTAATTGCAGTACCAGATAATGTAGCTTA
>JGI24159J19872_10013984_pt1 | contig 10404 bp, 14 predicted proteins | sample Ectturendosymbi4_FD_19872 | JGI IMG/M metagenome (IMG submission 19872) | reverse complement strand
TTTCTGGGTCGAGTTAAACGTGAATAAAGTTTACATATCGCAAGCGACTTTTTTCATGGCGGTTGCTGCATGCATCCAACATTGTATTTAAAAATGTCCACCCCCTTGTGATTTTTGGCCCCTCCTGCTGCGACATCCTGGCGACGGCCCTGGTCCCCACCCCTGATGTATCCAACTTTTCCTGAATCAAAATCCAAAGTACATCTGAAACTGTGTATGAAGCTTTTAACTTTGGTCTAAAACTACTCTGTGTGCTCTCAAAACAGTTAGCCTAGACTAGACCTAGAGTTCTAAACACAAGCATGCCTTTGTGTCGGAATGAATGCAGTAATGTCAATATTGGTCAGCGCGTTAAAACAATCATGACGTAACAACGCATAACTTGAGCTTGGTTGATTATTATCATTTGATAGCTCAGGCAGACATTCTAATAAACAATTGACAGCATGAAGCACGGTATTGCCCCTAAAATGTAGTAAAAATATATTCACTCCAAGCCTACTTTTAATTTTCTTGTAAAGTTTACAAAACTTTCTGTATCTGATATGTCAAGCCAATTTGTTTCACGGCCCATGGTTCGAGAAGCCCTTGTCTAAGGCAGGGTCTGAAAATATTTTGGATATTTCCCAAAAGTTATTTCAATAAAAATGAAACTACTCAACAACCGAAACAGGTTATACCAGAGATGAATAGCTGTACCAGCATAGTAGAAAACGTTTTATTGAGAGGAAGAAGATTATGACAAAACTTTACCCCAAACGTTTTCATTCATTTTTACACCCGCTTTGTCCCATCTTTCTTGGGACATTCTGGACACATGTTTGAACCAATGTAGCTGGTATCTCTCGATTTTGAGAAGTGGCTCGACGTTCCTGGCTTGATGAATTTCACAGCTGCACACTGTGCCGCGAAGTGTCACGCCGTGAACTCTTCGCAAAAATCCCATCTCTGCCGCTTCTACTTGAGAGCACTCTTTCAGTTATTACCCAAAGATCATGGCCATATGTCAGGATCAGAACAAATACCGGGTTAAAGACTGACAGCTTTGCGGTGTTTGAAAGCTCCCGTTCTGTGACCACAATGCAATAAAGCTCGCGCAGAACTGCGTTTGCTTTGCCGATTCGTGAATTAATCTCCTTGTTTCGTCTTCCGCACTCGTGAATACCACCCAAGACACTTGAACTTCTCAACCTGCTGCAGCGCATTGCCGCTTACTTGCGTACACTGCCTTGGATGTCAGATGATAAATTAAACAATACCTCCGTCTTTCTGGTGCCGATTTTCATTCCGGTTTGGTCGCGCACAGCTGAAAACCGATCGTTGAAGATTTCCATTCTCTTGGTTTGTAGTGTTAAATTGGGTAATTTCAACTGTCAGAAGGGAAACGTGCCTGTTCGGAAAACGCTAGCTCTAGCAATACCAAATCGTCTGCAAAAAGCAAACGGCTGATCCTGCAGCATCCAACCAGGGTTGGGAACTTGGTCTTTTTGTGGCCAAAATGTTAAGATTTCGCCGTTTTCAGATGCCCTTTGGGCGCAAATATTGTTTGGCCTTTTTTTGAGTAACTTTGAAAATTTGGCCGAGTTTTGAACTAATATGTATGTGGTTCCACATTCCGGAATTTAAACATCAAGATGTCTTCTCCATGTGCGTTTTCACAAGCACGTTTCCCTTCTGAGAGTTGAAATGACCCAATTTAACATTCCAAACCTAGAGAATGGAAATAGTTAACGACGCATAATTCGTTTATAAAGTTAAAGAAAAACCACGTTTGGCTTTAAGCACGAAGCTTTGACCGTTAGCGAGAGTTCGCCTGGCCATTGCACTAATAAAGTATCCGCCAACCCTGCTTCCAACAGTGACATCAACGTTGACGCGACTGTTACCTTCTATCCAATTCATATAGACTTCGACGAGGAGTGGTGACAGCACATACCATTTCAGGAGTCGAACATCCACGGTGAACGGTTGTCATTTAACTACCCCGCCACGGACACAAACTTCTGAGCGGGAGTACAATGACTTGACTGCCAGTAACAGGCGGTCATCAACTCCGTACTCTTGCAACACTCACCAAAGCTTTTCACGAGGGACCCGGTCGTACACTTTCTCAAGCTCGACAAAACATGTGCAGATGTCTTTGGCATACTCCCACGATTTCTCGAAAATTTGCTGGAGTGTGAAAATTTCTTCTGCAGTGCTACGGCCGGGACGAAAACCGCACTGAGTATCCTCCAGCTTTGGCTTATTTATTTCGAGGCATCTTTTTTCAATGCACTTGATATACACTTTTCCCGAGAGGCTAAGGAGATACCTCGATAGTTAGTGCATTCTCTCCTGTCTCCCTTTTTGTGCATAGGCATGATCGCCCCAAGTTTACAAATCTTTATCAAAGGGCACTTGACACACATGAGTCAGCCAAAGAACTGCTCGATTCGAGACTTTGAACATTTCAGGTCGGTTTCATCGGAGTCGGCAGCCTTACATGTTTTGACAACCAGGAAGATCTCAGCTGTAGTGATGGCATTTTCCTCCCCCAAATCTCCTGTGTATCCGATGATGTGATAGTAACTGGGTTTAAAAGATATTTGAAATACTCCCTTCATTTGCCATGAATGTCCTCATAGCTGAATAAGAAATAATTTTGGTCTCTGATTGATTAGTTAGCAGTATGAGATCTTTTGCCGCGGAGCCGCCGGATGATTTACCAGAAGACTTTATTGGCTTGGCAGTAATTGGAAACCAGTTTATGTCCGAAATTATCCCAAGATTGCATTTTGGTCTTTTTCACGCTGAGGGCTGCAGACTTTCGCGCCTCAACATACCGCGAATGCAAAAAAGATGCGTTTTTTTCCGAAGCCAGGCCTTGTAGGCTACTTTCTCTTATTGAATAGCATCTTTCATCTCGAATTACCACAACTGGAATTAAAAGCTGTAGGTTTTCGAGGGATCAGCCGACAGGGCTCTGCTTTCTTCACTTTGCGTTGATTCAAGCTTGCACATATCTATACTCAAGTAGCTATTCTCCACGAGGGCGATGAATCAATCTGCAAGTTTTTAAAGTAGGAAATCGATTTCACGTGACACTACGCATCCTTATTCCTGAAAGTTTATTAAAATAGATTTTCTATTAAAAATATTTACAGATTGATTCAAACCCATGGTCTTCGTGGAGACTAGTTACTTCCATCACGGGGTTACGTTTTTGGCATTACCCGCCACGCTTGGGTATGAGTTACTTCAACTTGGTAGATTTCGAAAGCAGTTATATTAACAAAATATCGAATCAGCTCGTTTCATGCCGATACTTGAAACAGGAGTTTCTAATCCCAGTATCCGTTAATTTGATGCAAACTGTTTGTCATGCACCGATTTCTCCGCAATTCTAGTCGCCGCGGTTCTAACCTAGTGGCACTAAAACTCGGCTTGGTTTGTGGAGTGCTCGGTCATTGACAGTAGATAAGTGTTGCATTTGTGACTGACAGCAAGTAAGCGAAGAAGTGAATGACTGAATTCAATAAAAAACGGTCACTGCTTTTTGAACAATGAGGGGGTTCCAAGTTTGTCGTTACAAAAGTAACATCATGTCACCGTGCTCAAATGGTATATCCATGAAAGCTTTTAAACGGATAGATCTACAAGCAGCTGGTTTGACTAGCAACGTAACAACGGGCAAAAGCCTACTTCGTACGGCAAAAGATGGGCAAGAAATTAGTTGAATGGAGCCCTTGGGTCACGACAAATACAGGTTAACCGATTGTTCAACGTATTCTCTATTTACACAAAGCAAACGTGACAGAACTGTACCTGAATTCTACCCAAAGCTCCAATGGCAACTTGGGGCGGAAATATGACCGGCCTTGCGTATGTTCCTCCAATCTACAAAGGTAAGACAGGAAACGAGCGTTTTTTCAACTTCAAATCAAAGTGATTACAAAAAAACGAGCAAAGCGAAAAAAGACTGGCAAGCTGCAATTCACCCCTGTTGAACGGCTACAAAGCTACAGCTCTTTATCAGTACAAAGCTAAAAGCATCAGGACATTTCTCAAATGTGCGCCGCTCCAACCGGTCTGTAAAATGCAAATGTTTAAGTGCAGAATGGCAAATTACTTTACATCGTCTGCTATCAATTAGAATGTCCATACAGAATCACGACACAGGCTAAATTAAACCTTGCCGAAAAAAGCAGTAAAATACATACATTGCCTATGTTTGAAAGACTAAACGTCCCATCGACAAGGTCGTTCGGAGAAAGCTTGTTATTCAGGCCAGCTTCGTGCAGTCGATTCAATTCCACGGCCACTTCGAGAACCGACAAGTCTTGAACGCGCTTTATACATGGCAGGAGGAGGCCGTGCTGTGTGTCCACTGCAACACTGATGTTGTGGTCAGCCTGTTGGAGGAAGTTTCAAGAAAAATGTGAAATCCGAAAATAAGTCAAAAATAAGAGTAGGCCAAATCGTAGTTTTGTGACGCTAAGGTCGCGCAGAAACCACTCGCCTTGTAGATAAGGTTTTCTTCAGCTGCGTCAATCTGAGCATTGAGGATTGGAAAGTGAGACAGGGCGAGCGAAGTCGCTTTCACGATAAATGGCATATACGATAGCTTAACGTCTGCCTTATGTTTCACTTCTTTCTTAAGACGTGAGCGAAGTTCCACTAGCTGCGACATGTCGTACTCATCGTCGTAGCCGAAGTGAGGTATGCTAAGCGACTTCGTCATGCTTGTGAACATTGCCTAATAAAAAAAAATATATATATAAAGTAGTACCGAATCATTAGAAACAGCACTAAAAGTGAGTTTCGACGATCCACAAAGACAAGTCCAAACCTTTTTAATCAATAGAATTATCATCAGTAGCTCTTGGGACTTCTCAGACTCACAGAACAAAGACAACTGCAGTAAAACAATGTTTGACAACTATCTGACGATCTTCTGTGGTATTTAACCTAATGTTTATTCTCCTATTATATGTATTTTTTTAAAGATCATTTCCGTTGCGTCGTTAACTTGTCAGTACTAAATGCAATTATTTCCAAACGGTAACAATCAAACGCGACATGCAGCAGATTTTAGGCCACGTTTGGAGTGTCTTGCATTTACCGACGAGCAACTTAAACTTAAAAAATATGAATGCAACAGCTCCAAATTTACTGTTATCTAGCAAAACAACGAAATCCCATATCATGCCATGCTGGACATTCCAAAACATTAAACTTTCAGTAACTGAAAAGCCAGAATATCAGTTGTGAATCAAAAGATCAATATAGGGCGTTGTCTACAGTACAAGTTCGAAACAATAAACATGTTGTAACCAAAAATGTGTAGTAGTATTTTCATAATGAAGGGCTGAACCAATGAAAATCCCAGAATTAATCTCTGGAATCTTGCAGTAACGTGATACACAACAAAAAGCGCTAAAAGTACTTAACCTAAAGTAACTAGTTGTTTGTAAAAACAGAGCGACGCATTACCGTTATTAAAAGGTTATGGCGTCCTTCTTGCAAAATGTCATGGCTCTTGTAACTGTTATAACAACATCTTCTCAAGGCTCGAAGATGATCAAGGTGGAAGAATACATAAAAGGTGACCAACATTCTTGTTGCAAGATGTTATTACTCACACCCCAAAAGTAGTTATACAGTACATATAAATCAGTGATCGACCAATAAGGCTCTTTTGAGACGATACCGTTGTTTTTCATTTTTCATTGCCGATAACCGATGCCGTTTTTTTGCATAAATCAAACAACAGTTATAAGACATTACAGTGTATTTTATGTCTTCAGCATGTAGGCCGTAGTCAATCACCATAACACGTACCCTGATTATCGGGACAAATGCGCAGCAGTCTGTACTGTACAGTATATTACGCACTACTTGATGTAGTAGGTGGGCTGCCTGCCGTAAGGAACAGGACAAAGAATTTGCGTCAACCAATTACAGACGAAGTAGCAACTTGGGTCTCCGAACACTCAGTGCAAAACAGTAGTGCAGCGGCTTTTATGAGCAAATATTGCCGATATATACCAGCGGAATTTTGCTGATAGTGATATGATACATCGGCAACATCGCCATGCCGATGCATTGGTCGAGCTCCAATATAAATATACACACGTTTCAACTGTACTGCAACAATAGCTCTGCAAAGCTCTCCTGACATTCTACGATAAAACAGATGAAATCTCAGCAAGAATCAAATAATGGGTAACTGAAGAGGACAGTAAGAAAATGAACATTATCGCAAAGATTTAATTTTTCAACGTACTCGTCTGATTCCACGAATAGGCTCAACTTTGTCGAATGCAACAGAAACTTTTGGCGAATCGATAATTGGCGGTGACGGGGCACTGGGCTGTCCTACATGTCTTAGAATGTCTTCTTTCAAAATCCTCCCGTCTTTCCCAGATCCCTGTTGTACAATGCGCAAGTAAACTTTGTTAGATACGTGCATGCTTACCCTTCCGTTTATCTTCTGTGCAATTTATTTTCATTAACTATTTATACTTATCTTCATTATTTATCAATAAATTAAAACGTTTTCAAAGTTACACACTCTTTGCGTTACTGAAGAGCTTGAATTGTTAGTCAAAGTTTCGAAGAAACACACTCGCCTGCACACCACTAAGGTAGACATTTTTTTCTTTTGCCATGTGTCGTACAGCGGGTGTTGCTAAAACTTTATTACCACCAGGTTGGGTGGTGACTTTTGAACCAAAATCAGTCGATGCTGGAGACGTTTCTTCAGTTTTGTTGACATCTTTACAATGAAATAATCAAGAGATAAAATTCCAAATCATCAATGAAACGAAAAGACAACTCTTTCAAAATACAGGCATAACTTTTTCACAATGTTTCAGACAAATCTAAACCAATAATTCTAGTGGCCATTCGGGGCTCCAACACCATTGGCTCATATAGTGGAAAAACGAACTGCGTTATCGATTTGCATGGTCTAAATAGCTCTACATTATTGCAAAGAATTACCTGGAGCCGACTCTACGTGCTCCTCGCTCGAAGATTCAACTTCTATATCAACAAGAGGGTCTCCAACTTGAGCAACGTCTCCAAGTTTATAAAACAATTTTTTGATAACACCATCATATCTGCTTGTGATAGTCACAGAAGCTTTGTCACTTTGTACCTGAATTTGCAAGTAGCATCGTATCTTTACCACACGAACCCACGCTAATGAAACAAATACTTTAAGACAGTATTTCTCAATTTGTTTACTATCTAAAACTGCCTTCATATGAAAAAATCATTTTGGCAGCACCTAGTCTCTCACAAAAATTCCTGCATAAATATACTGGCACAAATTTCAGAAATATCAATCGGATTTTCACTAATGGCATGAAAACTTCGGGGTATTCGAAAGAAATGAGGACATGTTAGCGAGGCACTGACCACCCGATTTGATGCAGCGCTTGTCATATCGTCATGGCGCTACATAAACCTGGTCAGCTTCTAGATTCAGAAGATTTGCTAAGAGTTTGGTACTACCCTGTGCTCTTAGTGCATTTTGAATCATAATCGTATCTGACAGCAAATGACTTTACATCTTCCAGCACAGCATGATGCGTAGCCTATTTGCTTTGTGTGAAAAAAAGATTTCAGTGATGTTTTATTGTTTTCAGCCGTAAGTGCATAGCTCAAATTCTGGCCATTCAAAACAGTGAGTTTTTCTGGTATCTTTTCCCAATAAAATGTAAACACAAACCATCTGTGGAATTACATTGTTTGCTAAGAACTAATTCATTATGGTTTATTGTTTGCAGTTGGAGGATAAGTGCTCATACCAATAAAAGTCACAGCAGTGACCCACACCAAGCAAATCAATTGCAATTTATTTGCACTTGATTTGTTTGGTGTGGGTCACTGCTGTGATGTAACTGTCATTGTTAAATGTTCAGAACAAGCTTGAATCATTGCAAGAAGATGGAAGCAGGACCAGGCAATTTCTCAAACAGCTTGCTGCAAAGCTAGAACTTGTAATTGCTGTGCTCAAACTAATTAATGCTTATGTTGAATGAGGATTTCAGTTATGTGTTTTTGTTTGCTGTATATAATTGCAATTATGTAATTGGCTAATTGATATTTGAGCTCTAAGCTTATCTTCAGCTTATTCCTGCAGGTATAAATCTTCTTTCATTTTTGTTGGTTTCAGAAAACATACTCGATGATTAATCGCAGTTGATATTTGTTGAATTTGTGACAACTAGTGTTTGCATTAATCACCTTCCCATTAGCATTTATAAGCAATTTCTGTAGGGAANATGAAGTCACANTAGGAATTGCTATGCAAATNCGTAGTTAAAAAACANTAAAAGCAGTCTCAGCAGCTACTTACATGTGCAACAGTACTGAAATATTAGTCATTACAAGTAATAAGACCAACCTCAACATTTAGTCAAAGAAATCATGTAGTTGTGACACTTAATCAGAGTATTTGCTTTTATAGGTCTTCACCAACATAAGTACTGAGTAAAGTGAACTGTAGAAAGGCACAGGCTATGGTGATAGCCATTTCTTTTGATCATAAATCACTTGTATTTAAGCCCATAAAATTATTGATAACTGCTTCATCCATCATTCTCATTTGATTAGATTTAGACAAAAACTATTTCAAATTTGCAATATGCCTACTCCAAGCATGCTGTCAAGAATTCACGCATCTTTTTCTAAGAATAAAACTATTTTGAGATGTCATACACAACATTTTCATAGCATTTCAGCTTTTGCATAGTCCAGCCAAAACTTGATTTTTTTCAGGTTGTACATTGTTTACAACAAAGAGCTAAGCCTACAATAGCTGAATATAAACATTGAATGAACATTCAACACACTAAACACCAACTTCAAAAAATGTTTATCAGATTAACCGTGAAACTGTAACAGTCTTTAGAGTTTGAGAGTGACAGTGTAATTTTCATGGCATATGCTGTAATCGAAAGTCTGTGTTTTTTTACTAATACCTTAGCATGTGTTTGAAACTGCAGATGCCTTGCTTTAGTTTTCATCATTCCACCTGTAAGTTTTTGCTTACAATTTCAGGATTGAAAATGCATAGTTGACACAAAATCAATCTCCTATGTCAAATGCCTTGTGAGCAAATTTGGCTGTTTCACCCTTGTGGTACTTCATCACAGATTAACTGCATTCATAAAGTTTTTATGATCATATACAACTTTGTTTATTAGTTGCGTGTATATATTATGGAATGTAATAATTCAATTAGCAATGAAAATACTTCTTGCATTGAGGTTAATATAAAAAACATAAAAACGGGTTTTATTATTTAAAAAAACAATATCTGGGTTGTTGTTTTTACCAACCCTGCTTCATAATTGGGCATGTGTCACATCATCATCAAACACTGCTTTAAAAACATGCATGAAAGTTCATTTCTGTGGTAAGTGTACCTACCTCACATATTTCATCAAACTGCTGAACATTATCTCCAACAGCAACGTACCACTCTTTTACTTCTACTTCTTTAATCCCTTCTCCAATATCAGACAATTTAAATGAAACAATTGGTGGGTTCAACAAGAAAGAACTGGTATGGAACGTAGAAGGGAAGTTTTGATTCACGTACAATGCATGAGGAAGATAAGAATGCAGGTTGGAAACGCCACTTCTTTTAGAGGTGATAGGAATAAAAACATTTCTGAAACGTATTTGTATACATCTAGAAGCAAATCTTTGTACTTGAAACATTTTTCTATAAAAAAAACAACTGAAATGAAATTGCTAGCTTACTAGAAAAATGGTTAATCACAAATTCATGCATCATCACAACTTCAACAAAAGTAGGATAGGTGGGTCTTCTAAAGCACAAGCAATCAGATCACGCAGCTTAAAACAAACATCTTTCATCACCTCATCAATATTAACATTTCCCAATGGTGGATACTCATCATAATTCTAATATCTAATCTAACATATTCCTGTGAGTCTTTTCAGAATTTTTTGTGCATGCCATGTAGCATTACAATTCCCACAAAATTCCTGAAATGGACTGGTCTTTAGACAGATGCAGTGTTACATGTATTTTAGAGTTTATCGACACAGATTACCAGCTTTGGTTAATATGCTTCATGTGCAACAATGGATCAACGCATTAAGCATAACTGTTATGTATAAGTGGAAGTAGGGTATTTGAGGAATCTTCCTGCCATGCTGTGCTTTCATAACTCTGTGAGGATTCTGACTGCACATAATTATTAGCACACATATATAACCCTTTGTTAAATCCACAACACAACAAGCACACAACAAAAACAAATCACTAATGGTCAATGTTTAATGGTTTATTGTTTCATATGACTCAGCCAACAAGCAGAAGCATCATAAAAGCCATCGTATGCAGTAAGCCAACCATTAGCGAACATTGGAGCAAAT
>JGI24159J19872_10013983_pt1 | contig 10404 bp, 10 predicted proteins | sample Ectturendosymbi4_FD_19872 | JGI IMG/M metagenome (IMG submission 19872) | reverse complement strand
CAAGCAATAATAGAGTGATCATGGCATGTGAACTCTATTGTTGCTTGCTGCCGCAGTGCGAAGCTTTGCGCATATGCCGCTCGGGATTTCCGATCGCAACAATACTGAGTTGAATGAGTGAGAAGCGTTACGTTTCGATTTCATAGACATCTTTCACTTTGTGCATAGGCGCACTCATTTATGCTTTAAACTTGATTCGTAGCCTTTTTCTGAAAATGTATGTAGAACAGGCGGTAGATTTTTTCCAACAACTGTGCGTTTGTTAAACGTTACGTCGAATACAACCTTTTTTGTCGCATGAACTAAAACTTGCCTGTGGTAGTGTTTTTGTGTTACGAAGCAGCCTATTGCGAGACCTACTCATGAGTTGCAAGTTGCAACAGCAGAACCCTCATTATCAAGCAAGTGATATCGCTTTGAAATAAATAACCTTTCCTCGTTCATAAACTATTTGTAAGAAGTGTTTTATTCGCTAAGAAATACGAATTTTTGGAGTTTAAGGCGAGTTGTGTACTTTGTGACGATTCGATGCACTGCACACAGTGCCGCACACATTGCTCACTCTGGAAAGCGACCAAACTAAATCTAATTTCTCGAACAGCTCCCTAGCGCAGTTGACTAGCGAGTTGAACAGCTCCCTAGCGCAGTTGACTAGCGAGTCAACTGCGCTAGGGAGTTTGGCGTGAAAATAGCGACTCAAATAGTGATTTTAAAGCATGATATACTCGTACACTGCTTCCCAACGTGAAGAAACTTGTGTGGATGTTAATATGCACAATCACATACGAAAAGAAATCTTCGATTCTGATTCTGGTATGCAACCGTAAACACAATTTTCTCTGCTTTGTGGCAGTGTAAACAAATTGCCTCTGTGAAAGTACTGGGATATATAATATTGGCAAAGAAATTTTATTGACCACCATGGCAGCAAGTCACCACAAACTTCTATCGTTCACAGTCCATTTCTCCTTCAGCAGCAACACAATTGTTTAGTTAGTCGGAAAAGCGCAAAACTGAAACGAATCCCAATACAGTGAACACAATATTAGACGTCGAGAAACATGGAAAAACATTGCATTTAAAGATGAATTGACATGAATTTAGCAAAACGTTTAGGTTTCAGACAACGATTGCGTTTCCACAAGAGAGGCACAAACAAAATAATGAAGCAAATGTGCAGCCACTTGTAAAGCAACACAAATTTCTATAGAAATCATTTGAAGGAGAATCGTGCATAACGTTCCTGTAAAAAACAGTGGAAGATTTCAAGAATGTTCAAATCTAAACAAGGTTTCCACTAGCAACCGAACTCACGTCAAATTGGTCGTTGAAAGCGTTGTTGCGGTTTGCTTGTTCTTACAATTTTCTATTATTCAAGACAACCATGAGCCCGAGGGTTTTCACATGTTCTTAATTAAAGATCGGCAATAAAGCTCTTAGGCTTCTCGCAACACCAATCAACTGTTTTGAACAACAAGAATCTCTAATTTTTCCATCAGCGTAATCAAAATGGAATGAAGATAGTTATTTTTTTGAAAAGAGACATTTTTCCACATGCTGTTTTCTGACAACACAAAATAAGACCGGGAATGCCATCTGAGTTTAGACTTTTCTCGTCATCGCATGGTGTAATTTCATACTTTTCAACTCGAAGCCGTGACTGAAGTTTCCAGACAATTTCATTTTCAGGATCAGAACATTTCCTCTCCAGCTTTTCTACAAACTCCATATTAGAAGGATTCAGCCGTGTACTGAATACGACATAACTTCCATGTCTGACGGCTTCAATCGTAAACTTGATGCAACAAATGTCGACTTCGTCAGGGCTGAACGCGCCAGATGCAGTCGAGACGTCATACGTTCCACTGTTAAGTTCGAGTGGAATTTTTGTATCTTCTTCCATCAAGAAGCAAAATGCATGTCTAGTGTATATACAGCGGCGAAGCAATTGCAAGCATAGCGTCGGACCCGTCTTGGGCGTCTATGGCGCCTTTGAAGCCCATTTCCTTGAGTTGTTTGCAAACAAGACCAGTCCCGTCGGCGAAATCAATGATGGTCATGGAACTTTTTTCACTATGATCGTGTTTTTCGGTAACGTCACTCAAAACTTTTGCAACATGCCTTGGCGCCCAGTATTCCAATTTGGCGACGAACTCGTTGCAGTAAGGCCCAAATTCGGCATAGATCTTCATGCAATCCTCAGGAGTTTCATGTTTCATGTCACCTAATTTCTCGAGCATTTCCGAAAGTTCCGTTATTTTCGTTTCACTCATCGCATCCTTGTTCTAATTTCAAATATTTGTAATTTAACCAACAATTCTTTAAGCTAAATGGAGATATACGTGCCTTGAGTTCATCACAGTTCAAACATTATTTTTAAAAACAAAGATGTCAAAAAATAGAAAATTTATGTGAACTCACATGAACTCACTCACTAATCGTTTACTAAACAACATTCGTTCAATCTAATTTGTGTTATGCAGACGTTTCTGGCCAAACTTCTAATAACATATCTATGATACCAGTATGAAAACGTTTCAACTGCTGCATTTGTATCAACGTATATTTTCATGAAATCAGTCTGGGGGGAAAACACTATCAGAGGCCATAATGGCATTAATCAGAGACCTGAGATGGAAGGTCTTAATATTTGGGTTCCTTTGAACCAAACTTTGACATGTTAGGATACAAAGTGATTTCAGAACAAAACAACTGACTTTAACGTTTCTTTCATTGTATTTTTTGATTCACTAGACAGTAATTGGTGCTAAATCGGCTGTTGTTTCGAACTACCTAGAATAGACAAATGGGTCTGCTGACGTATAAAGCGTCTGAACTGAAATTCATCCATTTATTCAGACCAAACACTCAAAAATAAAATGATAAGGTAAAACAAAAGATGAAGTTTGTTCTGTCTAACCAACAATAGTGTTTCTCCTTAATGCAAAATGAAAACGATCGAAAATGCAAGCGTCCAACCAATTAGTGCACACCAATATTTTCAAAAACTAGCGTTTGAAAGCATAAAATAGACAAAAGTCGTTGCAAACAAAATTATGAAGCCAACAGGTCACGCAGATAAGTATGTCGTCCGCTCGTTGAGTCAAACCATTTTGAGCAAAATTTTCTAGCTCAGTTCCTTACACAAATTGACTTTGTTAAAAGAGATTAAGATCGCAGTAAATGTCAGGGAACATCAAAAGCATGAATGCTTCAATGGATGCGCTCGCACTTTCTACTGTAGCAAGGTTGCCAGATAAAAATTTCAATAAAAAGCCAAACAGTCCTGAAATAATCTAGTAAAAGGCCAAACCAATTAATTTAAAGGCCAGAGAATTCCAAAATTTTTTGTGGCATCGCTATTCCGTTGTCATAAAATGAAATGAAATTGCAAGGATATCACTAGATTTTAATTGTGCAACACCTTTGGCCGCCTACTGGTAGGCTCCAGGCAGTATAGCCTAATATGTACTGAAGTAGTACGTATGTAGCGCTAGATAATTTGCACACAATATGAGCTTTGGGAACGCTATTCTTATGGAACTAAAATCGAAATAAATGGAAAACGAGCAAATAACAATCGCAACCCATAAAGCACGAAAGCATCCAGATAAGACTGGAAATCAATTAATGCAAGCACAACAGCAGTGCGACGGTTTGATACAAAAACATTCTCCATGATCGGTCCACTAAAAAGATCTAGATCTTGGTCTGCAGCAGGCTGGGATGAATACACGACATCTGCCGCAAACGTTTTTAGCATTTCTGCTGAATCAGTGAAATCTCTGCAACATTGCCTGAAAGCAATAGTTCAAATGTAATTCTGAAAACAGCATCAAGCACTTACAATTGCATTCTGCTCTTTTCTTTGGTTTTTACTCAGGATGCTACAGAAAACACTCTGCCGTCGTTTCCATTGCTAACCGCTGTGACCACACACGTAAACTGTGTTCGAGAACGCCAGCCCAAAACTTTTTTGTAACTGTACGTCCACCATTATTTATTTCGAATCTGGCATCCCGAAAATCTTAATAACATCAGAACCAGATTTGATCGGAGTCACTTGTTTGACTCCTGCTCCTGTTCCCACAAAACTGACACTATCACCTGGTCCGAAGCTCAGTTGAATATATAGACACTTTGACTCCTGTTTACACTTGAAAACTTTAAACTAAGAAATAAAATAATGTGTTATTCTCACCTCAACACATTTCGTTTAACTCTTTCCACAGCGTAATTTAGGCAAATCACAAGTTCACAACTGCTGCTATCAATTCACTTGTTGAACTAAACAAGTAGAACACCATACACTGAAAACACTTCATACCACCTCTTTCACATAATTAAATCACCCGTCTAATATTGTAAGTTTGTATGAAAATAATGGCATCCGGCAAAAAACGTATACTCGTGCCGGAGTCCCTCATTAACTCGGTCTCCGCGACCACCTCTTAACTAAATTAGAGGTGTCACCTGTCCTGATTCCGAAAGAGGGCGGTCTGATATACAATAGCATTTTTGAAAAAAGTTTGTAAAAGTGTTGCCGAAGAAAACGAATAAATATATTTCTAATGAGAAAACCTTTGCATCATAAAAATGCCAAAACAAGGCAAAAGGCCAGCTAATCTTTGAAGCTAAAGCAACTTGAGACAAAGTCAGAAGAAAGCCAAATGGAATTATTTAGGTCGGGTGTGCACAACTCAAGTGGGTATGCGGGCAAAACTTTTGCCAACTTCGGACCACACCATGATAAAGGAATTGCTCATATTATAAAAACAAACTTCTTTACTACACATCACATCAAACAACAATTAACTTTTACAAAAACATGCGTAAGAAGGTGGACCGCGGAATAACCGCTGATGTGGACACGTTTTCATTGGATGAAAGTTGACAAATTCGGCTTTAACCATCTGTTAACCGAGTTCGCAGTCTAGATTTGTCATTTTCGTGATTGAGAACGCTTGTTCACAACAGCGCGTACTTGTCAAACTGACAAATTCAGATTCTTGTATTAACACTGATTACTTCTCTTCTCCGAGTCGAGAGTTAAAAACAAGAAATAATTATTTTTGCAAAGCGTTGTGCAAAGCTTCGTTTGACTGCAAGTCTAGAAGATCTCGCTGAGCATCAGCGCCATTAACATTTTCTACATTCACAATGAATGGTCTTTTAAACAAATTTATTTGATTCTCCTGGTCTCCCGGCCCCTACAATCTTGAAAGCGTTTGAAAAGTTTTCACGAAGATCCTCACACAGCTTCGGCAGCTAGCCGCATGCGACTAATCTTGATGATTTCAATTAATACGACATAAAGGCGAATAATACTTAATCGCTTGCGTGCCATTTTCAAACCTCTGGTTGATCCTGCAGCTTCCAACAGTGACACCCTCGTCGACGTGGCTGTCACTAGGGAAAAAACGAGAAACAAGAAGACTCCAAGACGATGATTGCTACATTTGTGTAATACAGAAAAAACGAGACTACCACAAACAAGCAAAATCTCTAAATTATGGACATGTTTCCTCATCTATAAAATTAATTGCAGATGCACTAAGACATTTTTCACTTCGGGATAGGCCAATTCAACCTCTGTAGACCCGTCTAAAGCCACTGATGCAAGTACACAAAACAATCTTGCAGGACAGGCACAAAAACATAAATCTGATATGGCGTCGTATTGTGACGCCACAGTGCATATCCAATAACAATGGCCGCTATACGCCACTGGATTTAGGCCGACGCATTCCCGAGATGATCGTACCCATGGCATCAATTCACACAGTAAAATACAACAAAATATTTTACACAGATAGCAATGAGAAATCCTTTTTCATTATAAACTTGCAAAAACTTTCAAAATCTCATTAACAGAAAACAACTGCATTAATGTCAGCACATTCAATACTGCGACAAAAAGTCTTTGTTTCTGGCAATGTTAAGTTTAACCCTGGACTTGATAAAAAGTGTTCCCTGAGGGGTGTGGGAAAATTGGCCAAAACGGATCGCCTCGCCAAACTTTCCTGGGTATTCTGGGCACGTGGCCAAACCACCGTCTATTCGGAGGAGTGACTCGACGTTGAGGATTTTGCGAATTTCACAGCTGAATTCTTTGTTACGAAGCCTTGTGAAGCGAACTCTTCGCAAAAATCCTATCTTAGCCGCTTGTAATTGAGATGGCACTCTACTGCATTGCTCTGTCACTTTTATTTATTGCGCAGGTTGGACGATTTATTTGGTCGCTTGTCAACCACAGTTCCCTCAACGTAAAGGATGTTGTTTGTATAAAACTCTCAGCTTCGAAACTGAGTATTGCGGTTTATTACAGAAACATGCATAGAGATAGATGTTTCTTTTCCGGTTTTGCTAACTCAAAACAAACTAAATCTCTGTCGGGTTAAATGGATATTTGCTGTATGTTGCGATTTAGAGCAAATGTCATTTCAAATTATGGCGTACCAGGTAGTGTTGTTTTGAAGAAGCTTGAAACGATTAGGATACAAAACAACGATAAAAATATCGGATCTTATAACCGCGACAAGAACTGCATTTCCTACTGATATCACATGTAGAGTCACGCTTTGTTGCAAAATACTTGCATCTTTCAACTTTCAGCCACACTGGCATGGACATTTCAGGGTTGGTCAGACGTTAGGCGCACATGGTAACACAAATTTTAGTTGCACAGCAGCGCACAGTTCAATTGCGAACATGGGCGTCCGCAGAAATTTTTCCAGGGAAAACTGAGCAGGTGAATTACGAAAACTCGCCAAAGAAAATATAGATTTGCACTCAGTGCTCATCAAGAAGTCAGAAGCAAACCTTAACGATAAAGACGTATTCCCACAAGTTTGCATAGACGTATTCTGTCAAGCCACGTATTTTCATGCTGTGTTAAAAGAAGCGTGTGTAAGAGTCGTTTGATTAAGCGATTCACTAGGGCAGGTTGATCACAGTCTCACACTAACAATGGATTTTTCAAACTTGTGGAAGTACTGCTAAAGATTTACCCATGCTATTTTTCATACAGTATGAAACTACACTGCACCTGGCTTACCGCTATCAGCAGTGTCACTGTCTCGCTGCATTACCTGCCAAGATGTCTGTGTTCAACAGTCACATGCAGGGTTCCCATTCAGTGATTTCAATTAACAACCGGATTGCACACCAAAAAAATTAAAAACCCAGAAAGCTTGTGCTAAGAACAAAAACATATGTATGCTTATTTGAATTGAAACGATAATCAAATACTGATTTAATTATAGTTCCTCTTCCAATTTGTTTCTGCAGCGCAAACATTAACATTTAGACGACCTTTGCGTTGCTGAAGACGTTTTTCATAGCGCTGGTAACATACTCCGTTGGTGATATCTCTCACTACTTCTAGGCAGTGGCGTAACAGGAGGTTTGAGTGAGGGGGGTAAAGTTTCACTGAAGGGGACCCATTGGTCACCGTAGGTCCCACTAGCCAAAACTAAAAATAAAGTTGAAAATTGATAGTGAATATCTGGATGTCGTGAATGTCTACACTAGATAAAAAACTAAACACCCCGATAAACGCAAAACAACAACAACCCAAGGAATACTAAATCAAAATGTTAACTAGAGAAGGCCCAGTTTTTACATTTAGCTTACCAGGGTAGCGACTCGCCCCTTGCCCTCCTGTACGTTTCGCCACTGCTTCTACGAGTATATTGTTATCAGACTAGGAAATTTTGTGCATTCTTGAACTGCAGCGGGATCTGAAATCCCACACAAAATATAATCCCAATGCCTTCGCATGAGGAAACATCGAAATTTAAACAATCATTCCTAATAAGTGACAATCTGCCTCTCTTACCCAATCGCTACAAGGTGACATTCGTGGAACAACCTCCGTGCGAAACCCTTGACTGGTATGAAGATAAAGGGATGCATCGGATGAAAGTTTCAATCAACTTGGACAGAATGATCTTCCCAGACATCAGGTGATTTCGAGTTTTTTTTCATCCAGTTTTGCTTTTAGATACTTTCGATTCATGTTGCCTGACTGATTCTCGACGTAAATCCACTAGCTTGGTTTTAAAGTTTGTTTACTGCTTTCTCTTGACCCTTTCCACTTGGTAGCTTTGTTTTATTCGTTTACCTTTTGCTTCATGCATTTCTTCCGTTTTATATTTGTGTTCCTAATTTTTCATTTGTCCTGATCGTTGTTTTATTATGGAGGTTTTGGCGTAATGTTAATTTTCTTTTTCTTTTTTTCTTCATTTCTGTTTGTCTTCGTTTCAAGTGCTTTTTGATTTTGCTTTCTCATTTTGTGCTGGCATGATTATCGGTTTCTTTCTTGTGTTCGGGTGTTCCTTTTATTTATTCTCTTTCCTTTTTGGAATGTTAGTTGACTGCTGTTCAACATTACTAATGTTCACATTCGTTTATATAAATACTGCCAGCAGTTCTGTGTGTTTCAGGTTGGGTGTACGACAAACGACTGGTAAGCGTGTGCTACGAATGGCTACGACCCAGCGAAACGCTCCGAGGACTGTCTAACCACAACATCGTTATCCAGACTCTTCGCAGAGCGTCAGTGTTGAGCTCTGACAGGCGGGGCTTCATGGTTTCCATCCGCATGAGATCACCTGAACGTGCCTTGGCGGCTGAGAGGACGTGCTATTTGTTGCTTTGCTTACCTCTTGTCGTTGTTGCTCATTTGATTTGGCTAAATGTTGTCGATATTTGTATGGGTTCAACGCAGTCTTGCTATGTAACGGAAGGCTTTTGGATGGTTTTACTTCCGCTACTTCGGCTTCTTCATGGCCCGTGGTCAGTGGCGACCATCCGTGGACCCACCGCGTGGTTGTGTCAATGAATTCTTGCAAGCATGGCGTGTCGGCGATACGTGTGATCCATCGCTGATGGAGTGAAGGGTCACACATATCGCCGACATGCCATGATGCTGATGGGTCACACGTATCGCTGACACGCCATGTATGCCCTGTCGGCGATCCAACATGCTGATGGAGACTGGCAGGCAGTGGAGGCAGTGCTAAGCAAGGAAATGGCAACCGTAGATGAATACCTCCAGACTTGGAAGCTAAAGCTCAGAACTACAAAAATGGTGTCAAAGTCTTCGACCTCAACAACAATAAAGCCAAATGTGAGTTACAAGTTAACCACAATGGCAAAACTCTGCCCTTCTTCTCCGAATCCAAATACCTCGGAGTAACGTTGGACAGGGTTCTCACACATCGCCGACACCTTGAATCACTCCGCAAGAAGTTAACATCACGCGTCCCACTCCTGAGGCGGCTTGCTAGCTCCGGTTCAGGTGCTGGAGCAACAACGTTGCGAAGAGCCACCCTCGCCCTGGTGCATTCAACTGCAGAGCACTGCGCTCCTGTTTGGTGCCACAGTGCTCACACCCGCCACATGCACGCCGTGATCACGCGACTTGAGACTAGGAATGCTCGCCACTGCGAGGCGAGTGACGTGGTCAACGAAACATCACACAATTACAATCTTGCCGTAACACCCCTAATATTATAGTTGGGGGACTCATACATCTTGAAAAGGGCGCCTTGTCCTTTGATCTTAACCTATTTTTGTTTTGTCATTTTGGTGTGACTTCTTATATTAAGGTTTAAAATCCGAACTTGTTAAAAAACGTCAATATTTATAATTTCATATAACAAAACAGACTAATTTTTCTGCTTAGTGAATCATATGTTATCATCATTTCACACATAAAATCGGAAACAAAAGCTCATAAATTTTGAAAGTGAGTAAACCAAAAATTGGAGCCCCTCAAAGGCGTAAATTCAAAATGGGGCTACACATTGTGCACACGCTTCACATCCTGCACACTCACTATGACCACTAATGCTGTGATGACCGGAAAGTCACGTAGTTATTTTTAGATACTGTTTCGAATGTTTTGAGCGNCCTACGCCGCAGCGTTTCTTTAAGTAATAGTAATTCTTTGTAGCACACTCTTGTGCAACGTGCATTCTATATAAGTCGAGCAGCATTCTTAGTTCGAGGAGTCACGGAGGTTCTAATTATGAACGCTGGTCCGCGTCAGTTTATGGAAAAATATTCTATCGTTTTTCAAATGAAGCTTTGGCACTATGGATGTTGTCATTGAAAGGCGTAGTTACGATAGGTTGCGTTGAAAATGCAGGCAAGCAAATAACTTTCAAGCACAAGTTTGCCATAGAGTANGATGTTGATATCAGGAAAACTTCGCTCTGGGAAGAAAAATCTAGAAGAAATGCAGAAGCAGATCCGTGTGGGGATCTTAAACATTGGTGAAGTGGTAGCTTCTCCAGTAAGAATATTCTACGCCTCACGGGAAGCATTTAAGACCGTGAAAGGTGTCAGCCACGACATTTTGATTTTGAATAATTCAAACTTTTTCCGGAAATAGTG
>JGI24159J19872_10013982_pt1 | contig 10404 bp, 7 predicted proteins | sample Ectturendosymbi4_FD_19872 | JGI IMG/M metagenome (IMG submission 19872) | reverse complement strand
ATTAGCTACCTACGAAGATTCAGCAATAAATATAGATAAAGTGTATAAACATTGGAAAACCACGAAAACAAGAAGAAACTATTTGAATTAAACGTGTAATTTATTCGTTTTTTGTTAAACTTCTTCTAGACCAGCGGTTCCCAAACTGGGTTCACAAAGTTGGTAATTTATTTAAACTCAGCATTAAAATGTTCATGCTCACTAAATCAAATATTTGCTCAGCGTAAAATTTTCTTAGAGGGAACACTGCTGGCAGGTTTGAAGAATGAAATGTGGTCTGTAGCTGCGATATCAACAGACATGCCTTGCAGCTCGGTTTTTCCTTTGAGATCCTTTCCTGTCAAATTTAACAAACTCAGGGCCAAATTTATCAGTGGTTCCATAACTGTGGTGCGCACACTACCAATAGTACGCGAAGGCCTTCAAGGTGGTCCGCGAATAAGCGTATGCCTTCTGTTTTTCTTAACAAAAATATCTTCACAGCAATAGTTTTTATTATTGGATTCTGTTANCAAATCCCTGCATTTTGTGAACTTCATTTATTCGTTTTAAAAATGGCCATTATAATTTCTCACAGCCAGTTTGTTGATTGTCACTGGTGTCAAGCTTGGTTTTCCAAACTTTTGATCCAATGATATTTCGTAGAAATAATTTTCCTGGAACAAGTTGATAAACGGTGACATTAAGGGACCCACAAATGATGAGCGATCAGAAAAGTTTGGGAACCACTGAAATAAATGATACGCTGATAATGGATGAAACATAACTATGCGCTTTGACACCAATTGAATCAGCAAACAAACTTCTGACTCGATCTAACATTTTTCATTGTATGCAAATCCCATTGTAGGCATTTGCATACAATGGCATCCTTCAGTACATCCGAAGCATGACCGTAAGAGTTTGAAACAACAGTGTTCTGCTTGAAAGCTGTCCTGATGGCAAAACAAGACCTTTCAAATGTTAGATCGAGTTGCATTTGCTGAAGCACTGGAAAGTTAAAATGCGTCTCGTAACGAATTGATGACTGTAAATTATCAACGCTTAAAACGTTGCATTAGCATTAGACGAACGCAGGTTTTCATCAAGATAGTTTCAAAAATATATTGGTCATGAAATCTAAACGAACTACTGAAGCTATTCGGAACATGGCAATGATATGTTACCCCATGCTCAAAAAACTTTTCATTCTCCTCATTTAAAAAAATTTAATTGCGTTTCTGCAAAAATTTAAGTTCGTATCTGTTTACTGAATTGGCTGTGGCATGTTTTTATCAGACAAAATTTGTGAACGTCAATTTTAATTTTGTTATGCTAATATTCAATACGATAAACCACTATGATTCCTTGAGTGCATTTGTTCAAAATCCAGGAGCAAGGTGAATCGCTAAACTTTTCAGAGCTTGCTGGGCCGAAGGAAAATGTCCAAGACAAGAGCAAAACAAGGATACTACAAGGAAGGCATCCTCACCCGGGTGAAAATACGTTACCACCAACGCCGCCTGGACACAGACCAGGCGTGGACAAACCACCTGAAGACTTCACTTCACACCTTGACGTCATTTTTATTGTCCAGAGATCGGGCATGAAAGTAACAAATTAGACCGTGCAGTCTTTCGCAACTTGATTTTTTCACGTGGCTCTCGTGAACGTTGAGCGACATTTTTGTCGATGGCAATGTCATTGATGTTGGCCACGTTTCTTGGTTTTGCGCTCGTAAATACTCGCGCGCAGTTTCAGTAACGCTCTCATTGCCTGTCTGACCACTGTTTCGTGGTCAAAACGCAACCAGTGCCACAAATGTTTCTTCCACTAGCTCTGCAGCCATTTGAAAGCTATTGTCCATCCAAAAGTGAGCCATCGCCCATTGGCAAAAAACACTAAATTTCAAGAAATAGTTAACACTAAATCAGGCAAAATCTTGACGGATTTTTTAAATTTACTTTTAACGATTAGGTGCTTATTTTGTCAGATTTTATTAATATTTTGTCGTTAGGATTCGGACTTCGAGTACGTAAAGAAATTTATGGGTTTGACTCTACTCAAACTCAAGAAGATCTCCCCGTCAGAACACGACAGCCGCGTTGGTCTGGTCTTGTTCACTGAAATGACCAGGCACCCGTTCACATTTGCAACTTGCTGCCAATATGGCCTGACTGATCTGCAACGCAAGATCAAAAGAGTTTCACTTTACGATGAGCAGCTCCTGCTCAGTCTCACGCGGGGAGACCACAGCGACCTATCGCCGGATGCGATAGACATACAGAACGCATTCAGAAGACTTCGAGGTATGTGGATGGTGTATATAACCACCTTGTTCTTGAGCAGGGCCGAAACCAGCTGATATTTTTGGTGGGGTGCAAAACGATTGTAACTTTTTGTTGCACTATTTTCGGGAGGGGCAAAATGGTTGTAATTTGTTGTTGTATCTAATAACCAAACATGATTTTGAATGTTGGGGCAATTGCCCGGTTGCCCGCCCCTGGTTGCGAGCCTGTTTTTGAGTTATTTTTTTTAAGTAAGCCACATGACGTTGTTTGTAACTTTGAGATAAATGCTTTGTACAATCAAAAACCTTTTTGTCGTCTGCGCCAGAGGTTTACTTTGGGACTGACTTGCCGAAAAAAAAGCCAACTCTAATCATCTTCATCGCTAATTTTCAAACTCCGTACGCCAGCTTCCGTCTTTTTCTTGATGCGTCAGAGGAGATCAAAGCTTGCAAAACAGCTGGTGCTTGGATATCGACGATCATTGTTGATCCTCTTAGAAACAGGTGCTCAAGAATCGTGCGACGAGCTATGTTTTTGGCGCACATTTGTTAAACGCAATGGGACAATTAAGGCTGATTGCCAACAGTTTTCAAGCTAACTTGTAGGCTTATTTGTTTCGAAGTATAGCATATTTTGTGCTCTATGCGCCGGTGATAATGTTCGTAGAAATCAAACACTGACTTTGTCTTCAATACAAGAATAAACATTGCTGAAACCTTACTATGGCAAATGCAAAACGAACAATGTTGAAATTTTTTAAAGGATTTCTGGAACAAGATCCAGTATCATGCTTGCTAATGCTTCCAGATATACCTCATGTCAAGATATGCCTCATGTCAATTTTCAACACTTTTAGGTCATCATCCATCAGCAAAACGTCTGTTTTAATTCATTTTCGCCAAACTTTTTTTCCAACGAGTGTTGTTGCACGGCGCCTCAAATCGAGACACCCATTTGTACCCGCCGCACAGCAACTCATCAGCTTCTCTGACAACAACAACATACGTGCGGTGCAGTGGGCGGATCATCAATGGACGCGGAGTGGGCGGACAACCCCACAAGACTCCGCACTTTAATTCCAGATACAGGTGCACAAACACCCATAATGACCCTCCCAAGAAGAGCCTGGGTTCGGCTTAACCGCCTNCGCAGCGGTGTTGGACGTTTCCGCCCCTGCTTGTGCAAATGGGATATGACCTCCTCTGCGGNCTGTNAGTGTGGCNNAGAAGAACAAANNGTCNACCATGTCNTCCTCCAATGTCCAATCCATCGNCCTCCCCATGGACTGNACNGCCTGACGGTTCTGGACGATGAGACAACCCAGTGGCTGCTCAACACCTGCCCCGAAATCTAGCGCGGCCAAGCAGTGGANNAAAGAACTCGCTCAAACAAAAGAAGAAGACCAAACTTCTTTTTTTCTAGATTGTTCCTATAGTATTTAAAATGTTCTATGCTTAGCACCGCAAATTTACAATCTGTGGGCACAACGAAATATAGAAAGTTTGCTTGAAATATAAACGGTTTAGGCATAGTTGCGTTTAGGAGCAACAGAACTGGTGGTTCAAGCGTTTGGCAGAACCTGCTGCTTATGTTCCAATCTTTTTATATGAATTGAAATCAAACGTTTCCGTTCGCCTTGTTTGCTGCAGGCAGCCGAGAATAAAAGTGGATGTGGTAGAAATTGCCAAGAACTACTCCAGGAGAACTGGGAGGCGAAGAAGGAGCTCTCACTCTCAACTTACAATTGGTCAGAAGCATCACAAGCGTCTCAGAGAATTTCTCCAGCAAGTATTTCAACCGCAAATAATAGATTTTTTCGTCTGACTGTAAAAACAAGCGAGACTGTTGTTTTTTTGCAGTGATGGGGAACAAGGGAGTGACGTTGTGCTGAAGGAAAGTTACAGGGAGCGTCTGCAGAAGATTTTTCGAGAATCAGATGAGAGTTTTGTTAAAACCGTGGTGCAAGTGAGCCCAGAACGTGAAAGGCAAACACTGTTCTACAACAACCTTGTCTTGGCCTTTGCGCAGGTGCTTTGAGCGCGTTGATGTAATTGTGTTGGCTGTTTATAAGTGAGCTGTGTTGTGAAGCTCTAAGTAGAGGTGCCGGTTTGAAAGTCTTATTCGATTTTGAAGAACGTTTTTGCATACAACAAAACACTTACCAGTTTGGCGTTCAAAAAGCAGATATGCGTTTATGCGTGAGTGTGGCCCATGGCACTGGGAAGTGACTAGCCTATTAAAATTTAGGAGGAAGGTATCCAGGATTCATAACTGTAGTTGAAAAAGCAATATGAGGAAAAAAGGTTGTAGGTTCAGCATACTCATTGTTTTGAGAGTTTTTGTTTTAAATCTTCATGCAAGAAAGGACGTTACTGTCTTGCATTAATTGCCAGTGCTAGAAAGTATGATATTTTTAAAGAAACAACTAAAAGCCCTGGGTTTTCCGTAAGCTTTGGAGGAATTAGCCGACTGGAGTCTGCTTTCATCTTTTGCGATGATTCGAGCTTACACATATCTATATTCAGACAATTACTCTCCACAATGGGTGTAAGCAAAGAATCGATCGGTAAATTTTTAATAGGAAATTGATTTCACGTAAAACTACGCATCTTCAATCCTGAAATTTGCAAGCAAAGCTTACGAGTGAAAAGTTGAAAGGCTAAAGTAAGAGAAGTGAAAGCAAACAAACTCAAGTCTGAAATGAATAGATCACAACACAAGCTGCGAGAAACTATTTCCAGTTTTTTAACTGTTTGGATGCAGTGCCTCTTTTTTCTGTAGTACCTTTTGCCCATCNTGGNGCTCACCCCGCACCCTCGCCGTACATACAGCGGGTATGCTGGTATGCTTTTCANTTTAAGCCAGCGATTGGACTGGCTGAGTAATTGACCCATAAGGTCTATCGTCAGCCATTTTTGTTTCAATTATTCATGTCACACCAATTTGCAAATTTCCCAAGCGCTCCACTGTTTTTTTAATTTTTAATGTTTATCAACATGCAGTTGACTTTTCTGCCCTTTGGTTTCTTTCTCTTTTTATTGCATTTCTGTTACTTGGTAGTTTGAGTCACAAAAATGCATGAACAAACCTTGCTACGTGGCATTCAGCAGCAAGGGGTTCTAAGCATTTTTTAGTCTTTTTGAGTGCTTGAAAACGCATTTTTATCATATGTAACTTTGGCAATTACAATTTTCTAAACCGATGAACTTCTCAGTTTCCCTCTGTGAACATTTAAGCCTCTTTTTCTTTAAAATATTACTTCGTTTTACTTAAGATCCATGCCATACTCGGCTGCAGTACAACTGGTGCTGTTTTATGTGAAAGTTACTAAAACGGGCAGACATAAAGTGTAAGAAATGGTCGTTATTTCTTAAACGAAGTGCTCAAGCATTTCAGATCGCATTTAGCGGACTCACTTGTTGCTCCGTGAACTTTCGGTACGATTTTATCATCGCTGGGAAAACACAAAACAGTAACTTATTTTCCACTTTGTGGAGCCCTACAGAACGTCCTTGGAGCTGTAGCCGGATATGCAAATGTTCAATGTGACAAGGTTAAACCAATTTTTTATTGTGGCTTGACCTTGCTTCCAATGCATTTTGCTTCAATAAACCATATGACCGCATTGGACATATTAAACTTTATACCTAGAGCAAAAGACTTCCTGCTATACACTGTTCCCTTTAGACTTGGAGGTTTGCAGCATAAATGACCCATGGTTCTTTGCAGCCCCCCAACCTCTCATGCATTTTATAAATCGGTCTACTTGGAAGGAAGTAGGCCCGTAGCCACAGGGGGTATTCGGGGGCAGTGTCCCCCAAATTTCTTTTGTGACCCCCAAATTTTGTTGCGTCCAGAAAATTTGTTTCAAACATATAGCAAAAGCAAAAATCTTGCCCCCCTAAAAATGTGTTGTGCCCCACCAAATATTGAAACCTGGCTACGGGCCTGCTTGGAAGTCATCGCAGCACTACAATACAATAATCGTGATGACGTCATTGATGCGTGTGTCCTTTACTTGTGTTTCATCAAAGTAAATGTCTTAGCGCCATCAAGCGTATACTTTTCTACTACTGCCACGTATGTATCCTTCTGTTCTTTTATGCACTTGTGTGTTCTTTTTTCATCTTTCTGCTTCGGAGACGCCAGGACCTCGATAAACAAACTTCAATCAGGCTCTACTGGCACTAAAAACATAAAAACACGTTAAAAGCATGCCGACGTTTCGATAGTTGGTACAACTATCTTCATCAGGGTCAAAAACAATAATGTTTCGATTAAGATAGTTGTATCAACTACACTGGGCCTTGAGGTTGCATGTTTTTTGTTACTGCGATCAGGGACGCATTTAGAGACTGCAGAGCCCTAGGCCATCTTGGTTTTGTGAGGCCCACGCAGGTGTGACCTATTTGGTCGCTTGTCTTCAGGCGTGAGAGTATGCCCTTCTTATGTGTAGTGCCCCTCAAAAAATATCTTCAGTTGTTCCGAATTTTTTTCTACGATTGCTTTAGATCATCAACAGAAATTAAAGCCTTTCCTTTGCGTCGTGCTTGCTTTGTGCTCGGACGGACGATGAATATTTTTTCCAGTTGTTGAATCCGATCGCTAATGATACACGGCAGGAGGAAAGAAGCTTACAAACAACAAAAAAACAACCAGGTTGACTCACCCGATCTCTATTGATAAGTGTTCCAAAAAATTAGATTTATTAAGTATCTTGTCCTGCCATCATCATAGGTCCTGGCCAAGGTTCTAAGATTCAGTGAGTCTGAATCTTGTTCAAGGTTTCTCTTCGCAAAGTTCCTGCGTAAGTCTGTACGCTTTCCACTCGGCTGAATCCTCAGAAAATAAGCTATAATTCCCCAATCGCAAAATAATTTCCTTCATGGTCCTCTGCATTTATTCCTTCCAGATTAATGTCGTACGGAAAATCTATATCACCTCCAAGCTCCATACTACTAGAATTTGCTGTCTTCTGCTCCCCCTCGTATTTTCCTTTAGCAGCCTGCATCTCTCTCCCGTCCAGCCATGTTCCTCAGTATTGTAATGATCTGTATGCGCCGTCGTATGTGTACGTTGTGATTCCATCTGGTTCGCGTTCGGTCTTTGTTGTCTCCTTCCACAAACCAGAAAAGAGTCATAAAGTTGCTGCGCAANAAAATTTAAATATATTNTTTTCCTTAAATTATATAAATCTATATATTACCACAAAAAAAAAGACTGCATAATGGCGAGTCTCTCGTCGGGCTGACTTACATATTAGCCAGGAATGCGGTCAAACTATACTCAAAAGAGACAAACAATAAAAATACATAAAAATATACTCTGTGGTTGCAGCAACCTAAACAAGATTATTCGAAATAATGTTGCGTCTATCTTCACCCTCCCTCACATAAGGGAGGAGGCCATCCTCTGCGAGATGGACTTTTGTTTTGGCGAAACTGCTTGTGTTTTATTTCGTTTGTAACGCAAATAAACCGTGTACAGTAAAAAAAACTCCAAATGATGCCCGTTCCATGGCAGAACCCGCGCGAGCAAGAAAGTAACAGAGTCTGAGCATAACATACCCTGTGGGGCAGAAGCCATTGGAACGTTCCTTTGGCCGAGTTGAAAAGCGTGGTGAAAGTTCGCATTAATTTCTTAGTTCGAGGCCCAAATCATTCCGACTTCGGGACCAGTGAAGCGATCGCTTCAGTAGCAAAACTTTAACACAGCACTTTCTTACTTGATGGTTAATAAAATCTTTCACTGACAAAAAGCTCGCAACAACGCAAGATCGCCAGACACTGCAGAACTCCCATGAAAAGCAACATTGTCATTGTTTTATTGCCTAACAAACACTATCATCGTGTTATTACTGTACTGATAAGTGTCTAGTCTAGACCTCAGACGTTTACATTTTCGCTTGTATCAAAGTAACTTGTGAAGTTATATCTCTACAACAGGGGTGGGAAATTAAATAGGCTCGGGGGCCGCTTCGAGAAGGCCGCCTTTTGCGGAGGGCAGTAAGTTCTAATTTGATTGTAAAATAAATTAAACCAAAACATTGATGATACACAGAAAAGGTTCTGATATAATTGGTTTTGAGCAAAAAAATTTATCCGGCGCAAGCAATATTGTAACAAATGTGAACTCACACAAAATTCGCGTCTGAAGATATTTTCTGAATGCTTCCGCGGGCCACTGAAAATACTGTGGCGGGCCACATGTGGCCCGCAGGCCGCTAATTGCCCACCCTGTTCTACGCAGTTTCGTAAATTTTAAGTTAGTAATGAGATGTCGTAGGAAGGAGTTTCGCGGAACCCCTAAAGCGCGGGCCCTAGGCCATAGCCTATTTGGTCAATGCATAAATCCGTCACTGACTGCAATGCATGCTTAAGTCTTGTGGGTTGCGTGTGGGAGTGAAGGCGTTATACAATACAATAAAAACCATGATTTTGTTTAAACGTCCAGTAACAGCTTGGAGACGGTGATATGTTATCATGACTTCCATAGGAAAAAACATTGGAATTTCTCAGTTTTCCATCCTGACGCTACGATTCGTGTCCTTAGTGTGAGGGTTTGATCTGCAATCTGGAAATCAGATTAAAGTTGCTGAGACTTGATCACCAAATTTCAAAATTTTATGTCCGTTAAAACAAAATTGTTTGCGATTTCTTTTTTTAGTTATGTGAACATCGCATCTTCAGAATAATGTCTCTGGCATGTACATGTTTCTAGTGGCAAAATGGATTTGTCGCAAAAGTTTATCTATAAAAAATTAAAAATCTGGGAAAAAAACAGTTATGCCAAATTGTATTTGCAGCACTGCTTGTACTTTTTAATCAACAAAAATTGCAAGGTTTAGTTGAAAAAATGATGTCGATTTCTGCTGTTCAAATGTTGTTTATCTCAACGTGTTGACTTTTAGGCTCTATCGAGTCGACCCTACGACGGTTTCAAGATTTCATCTTATGCTGAACTTATCCAGCCGCCAGTCACTGACGCTTTGGATAGACTGGTCGACCGACCAACTTCCTGGTTTGGAGGTAAATTTCACAACAAGGAACAAAAGTAATCGTTCTTTTAGATTGTAATTTGGGAAAAAAAGGACTGATATGATGTCAGCGTGACACAGACTGAAAAATTTTTCTGGTTTTATTTAGCGCATCCATGGAATTTTATATGAAACCAAAATTTTTACGAAAGGTACAAAAGCGTCTGAAAGTTTTTCTAGCTGGTCTACGTCTGCAATTTTGATGATATTTGCGTATTTCATACCCAGTAGTTTCAACAAAAATTAAACCTCCTGCTAACCTTATCCGTCAGTTCAAGACCCTTGTGTCTCTTTGAGCGAAAGTGAAACTAGTACGGACTTTACCTAAAGTCAAGATGTCCTGAAAACGACTCCATAAGCATTAGAGTCCTGCGCGGGTTGAAATTTTGTGTCCGCACCCGCCCCACACCAGCAAAATATAAACCCGCCCCGCACCCGCAGGAGCTTGAGAAATTTTGCCCTCTCCCGTCCCGCACCCGCAGACCATCCCAACCCGCGCCCGCCCCGCACTTTTTCGGTCTCAAACCTGCACCTGTTCGAAAACTACTAGAAACTCATAACTAGGGCATTTTATTGTTGCAATAAAATCGTGAGAAATATGCATTTATTTTTAACAAAAGTTGCAGTAAAAAGTTGTATTTATGCACAAGCATTTTAAACGACAGTGATTTACTCCAGCGATTTATTTACATATGATGCTAAATACTTCCAAACATTATCTGGGGAGAAATAGTAATTTTTTGCTAAAAGTTTGGGTAGCATCCTAAAACTTCGCTCCACACTGCATGAAGTTACTTGACAATTTAACAATTTGGCCTAGAGTTCTGGACTGATGCTTGTTTGGCCGGGCCATTTCTACAATTGGTTTTAGGTCATTATTCAGTTCGAATCGGTCATCAACGAGAACAGAACTATACTGAAATAGTTCTCAAGCATGTTTTTTAAAATCACACTTTTATATTTTACGCAATAGGTCTACTTGATAAAAGTTGCATGTAAAAAGGAAAAAGTTGCAATATAAAATTCCTGCAACCAGCTCATCGTACTACATAAATTCTGAGTATTTCAGAAGCTGTTGGAAGTTGTAAAAAAAGTTGC
>JGI24159J19872_10013980_pt1 | contig 10405 bp, 5 predicted proteins | sample Ectturendosymbi4_FD_19872 | JGI IMG/M metagenome (IMG submission 19872) | reverse complement strand
AAAAAAAAAAAAAAACTGAAAATAGAAAATGGCAAACAAAGGAAATTAAAAAAATTATAAAAACCTCCACAAATTTAAACCACAACATGGTTACCATAGCGGCATGCTTGGTTACCATAGCAGCATGCTTGCTGAAAACGTGGCATCTTCACATTTCCATGATAGCAACATTATATGTTGTACGACAGCCGTATATATTGGAACTCTTAGCGGGATATAGACCAACAGCTGGTCAATGGTCAATCACAACACAATCTCCAAGTGAGAACAGTTTGCTCGTCCAGACGCCGAACCGGTTTTTGAAAAAGAACAGAAAGATGAATCTCACGCCTCACCGATAAACGTGANAGAGATAATGGAGAAGCGAGATCGGTCAGTGATCGACTGAGAGAACGAAGAGANCCCAGGGATCGAGCTTTTCGTTTCCACCTCNCATTGGTCGTTTTACCTCCGCCATGTCTTTCGTATGTACCTGATGTGTCCGTGGACTGGCTTCCTATAAAAAGAAAAGCGTGCTAACATGCGTCTGTTGATTACCAACGAGAAAGAACATTCTTGCTGCTTCACTGCCCAAGGCCGGAAGGAGAAAAAACAATCGACGTCTGCTTTTGCTTATACTCTACGTGAAACGATTAGTCCAAAAAGACTATCTATTTGCGCTTGCGAATTCTAACTGAGCTAAAAAATTAGAATTCGTCAACGCATTTGAAATGAAAAACTCTGCCCGTGAAACAACTGCAGCGCAAATAAAATCAGGCTACAAATAAGGTTTTAACGCATTAGCCCCTGAAAGCCGCCGATACGTCTTTATCGACATGGCAAACACGGGCTTGCACAGTGGCGAAGCACGATAACGACAAAAACATATCAGCAGTGCGGCTCTACCGTTATCAACTATCGGCGCGTGTCGCAACACACTGCCGTGTTACCGCCAACACACTAATGCCGCAAGCAACAACACGGGCGTCGTTTCTTTTTCAGGGGTGTGGCTTGGCGCTGCTATGTTCCTTGTCTGCTCCAGGATCTTTTAACAACAGAACTTTCAACAACAAAGTATTCACTGAGGGTTAAAAGAAATTACTTCTAGCATTTCTTCTGGGACCCCAGATTTTTCACTGGGGACCCCGATAAGAACCACTGATGTAGATGATTTTCAACGAACTGTGGATAAGTAGGCAAAATGATTAGAGTCCAAAACAAACGGGATCCTGTTGAAAGAATTGCAACGAATGAATTTCGTCTTGCGTTGCTTTTGCACTGAGCTGAAAAATTAATTCGTCAGCGCATTTAAAATGAAAAAAATCTGCCCGTACAACAACTGCAGCGCGAATGTCAGCATAAATCAGATTTTAACGCATTAGCCCCTGAAAACCACCAATACATCTTACACTGAGCAACGGGCTTACCACCCACCATTGTAGCTGGATTCGTTGCGTAAATACATAACATTGCACCGAGTTTAAAGCAGGCAGGATTGGATTTAGGCTTTGGCGCACCTTGGTCAGAGAAAACACTCCTGTCGTCCGATGATTCTGTCGCCTCCACTTGGATTTTCGGTACAACAACAGGAGAAGATCGTTCCAAGGATTGAGTCTTCATTTGAGTTTTTGATTCGCTGGAAACAAAGCTTATTATTTGCGTTTGTGCCATGGAAGGAAAGCTGCAGAAGAAGAACAAAGCACAAACTTCGACAACTTAAAATCCTAAATGTCTCACCAATGTACGTCACAAAAGGTTGGCAAAGTGTGTGGTTAATTAAGTTTGGCACAAGTGGGCCAAGAAACTCTACAACGTTAAAATTTTCGACGGGCTTTGCGATCATCCCAACAATAAGGTCTTCGTCGAGGCACTGAACGAACACAACCGCACTGACTAGTTGAGCATGACAACAAAGTGTAACCGGGCACTTTCCAGAAAGCTTAGCCCAAAACATACACCGAGCGTCGGAAAACCCCGCAAGCTAGGCCTTGCGCACGCTACAGGTCAAATGCAGAAGGTGCCAACGTACTGCAATGCATTACGACAATTGGGGGGGAGGATCATCGTCTGCATTTCCGCCGAAGTACTTTTTAGCTTAACCTAAATCTTACATTGACAAATCATTTTGGGATCAACGAGGAGGCTTCGACAAGCTCTGAGACGAATCAACAGAATACTTTTCTGAATGAGTTTGTGCAAAAAAGGATAACAGCTCAACGACCCGAATAGTGTTGCTTTGCCATAAACCTACTCACCGTAAGCTGTCAATAGTCCCCGTCTCTACGAACCCTCTTGAAGTGAGCGACGAAGTGGATTTGCGGTGGGAGCGAGATTCCGTGGAACTCCCGACACTCTCCAGGCTCTCCACGCTTAACGCGTCTGCGCCAGTCAAGTCAGTTACAAGAGAAAACCGTCGCGTTTATTACAAATCATAAAAGTTGCTTGCACGAAAGACTGCAATAGATCGTCAAGCACCCAAGCAAACATCAACCATCCTGCACAGCTACGGCCAACTGCTTATAAATTCAGCACTTAATGGAAATGCATCTTTGTAGATAGATAAGACTCAAATTAAATAAAGATGAAATGCAAGGGATAGCTAGTCCATTGACCATACAAGCGACTGATTTCAACACCTGAAAGCACTATATTTTGATAAATTTTTCACTAGTTCGCAAGTTGTCACTCATAACAGCATGGTTTAATTAATAATAGTTAAACTTGCACAATAAAATTGGTAACTGTGGACAAAGATTAAGTAATTTAGAATCGGTGCTTGCCCGTACATGATTGTTCTTCACACCTTCAGAAAAAAATTAAAGTAGATTGGTTTTACAAAGAGTCGTTAGCTAATGGGTTTTACTCATGACCAAAGATACCTTTGTAAGTAAATCTTGCATTGGTAAATGCAAACTAATTTAAATATGTGCTAACCTCGTGGAACCGGCGACATAGTTCTGATAACAGCATGCTTCAGAGCTGTGCAACCATCTAAAGCTTCTTTCAAATCTGGCCTCATTTGTTCATAAAACCAATCTCCGCTTGAAGCTTTAACTTTACTGCAATTTACAACAAAGACTTTAAAAAGTCAAAAACTGAAATTTTAAGACCACATTTTTAATAAGAGCTTGACCAACGTAGACATTTGACTGTTGAGTTGTGTGCTGAAGACAATTAACTTGAAATCTGATTTTCAAGTGATACTTAAATGTTTTGAATGTATGCAATAGAAGTACAGGCTTCAAACTACACTGTTATATACCCTTCATGAATGATGAAGTTTTGTATTTACATATGTTTAATTAAAAAACTTTCACTAATTTACAAGCATTCCATTCAAATAAACTTTCGTGGAAGTTAGCTGAAAAGTATATTTTACAGTAATCCATTCAAAAAAGGATTTTCCATCATCAGTGGAAAATGTACAAAGTGCTGTTTTCTTATGTACGGAGAACATCAGTAACACATGTCAATTTTTACATAAGTAAAGAAAAAAAAAACAAATTTCACAATATAATCAAGACATGTGCAGCATGCCCAAATCCAAAGTCACATGGATATGCTTGTGATCTGACAACACATTGGTTCACATTCTCACAACCTTCAACACCACTGCATTCAAGTTGGATTGCAGTACATGCTTTATAGCAGGGATGGGCAATGGTGACCACTTTCTGTAGACATGGTTTAGCAAAGGGCCGTATTTTCTAATGGAAACACAAGCAAGTCTTGGTTCAAATTAGCCTCAGCACTAACATTTACTATAAACTGGAAGGGTTTTCACATTTAAAGATTTTTCCTGAATTGCTTCCGCGAGCCACTGAAAAGGCTGTGGAAGACCATGTGTGGTCATGGCTGCTAATGCCTGCCCCTGCTTTATAGCACGACTAACCACATTTGATGTGGATGAATGCATCACTCATGGGGCCAGCCATTTCTCCACAAAAATGTAGACAAAATAAAACAATTCCTTGGGTAAATTTAACTACGCTGGAAGCTGATGATCTTTCAGAAAGTCAAATATGAGAAACCACAAAATCGAACGTAATTTCTTGGAAACTTTCTACAACACCTTGAACCAGCCATAATAATTTCTATTTGCAGCACTATGCAGGAAATTAACTTGTGTGTGACATAAGAAGTATTACAATATCAAAGTAATCACAAAGCATGCCTTTTTTGGACAAAAACACATAAACAACATCAGGAATTTTAACTTATGCAGACAAACCAAAAGGTTCTAGGAATCCATTCTATTTGCTATATAGCATGCACATTTACACATACAGGAAAGCACAACACAAAATTACAGTTTTTGTTTAACTTACAGTTCACTGTGTCTGCAGGGAACAAGTTTTCAAAGATTATAAACACAAAACGTTATAAATATAGGAATAAGCTTGTGCATATCAAAATTTAAAACAAGTTCAGAAAATTTGCAATGCATTCAATGACTGATCATGGCCATCTCCAGCAAACACATAAATTAGAAAATTCATGAATATGGTAAAGTAATTCATTACAAATGTAAAACTTATAATATATCTGATAAAAAATGTCCTTTCACACATATCATCATTCATATTTTCCGTATTACATAATGGTTGCTTGACAATTGAAAAACTTGGAAAAATATTTGATCTTCCACAGTCAGATTGATATCATCACGTGGTCAAAACACAATCGCAATCAATTGTCATGTAAATGTCAGCAAAACTGCACAGATGATTAGTAACTAAGACATACCCTTCTTGAAAACAGACAACACACTTCCAGGAGTCATTACAGTGCACTCTGCACTTCTTGCAGGTCTGAAATGAATCATAAATGTGACAAGCAACATTTACAAGCACTAGTGGACGCATCAAACTTAGCTTAACATTAACAAAAGGGGAAGCTTGTTGTCAACACTGAATCAAAAGTCAGTAACAAGAAGCATGGGTGATTACAGCGTAGGTCAGATTGTGGATGATGTGGCGGTACCTGATAAACATTGTCCACATGGCAACAATGATTTAGTTTATATTATCTGTCAACAGTAATCCGTAAAACTACCATTTGTGACAAGCATTGTATAAACATGAGATGCTTGTAGGCAAAACAATGAGTGTTACTTCATAGCAAAGGCTCATTGACATAAAAAAATTTTCCATGCATTTAAAAAATATTTGAAACAAAATTAATGAAGTAACATCCATAAAGACACAATGGGAATTCTTACACAACATTTATTCAAAAACAAACTTGAAATTAAGGTTCAATATTCTTTTCATTAAAAATGCATCATGTCCGGTTGCATAGAAATAAAGATTTCAGGACTGAGGATGTGCAAAGTTGCATGAAATCAATTTCCTATTCAAAAATATTCTAACAGATTAAATTTACTAATTACTTGCTTCTAGCTCTTAACCAAACAGTGGTTTCTTGTGCCATGCACAAACATCTTGCATCAACCCATTATGCTTCAGTGGCCATTGTAGTACAGTTGCAAGCAATGTAAAAAGCAAGAAACATAGAATTTCCTTTGTCAAAACAAAAATAGAATGGTGTCTAAAAATAATTCTGACAATTTACGACCAACTGAATAATTGAATGGGCTACAATTCCAACAGTTTGGCATGCAAAGCAACAGTCGGACATACCTGAAAACTAACTGCACAGTAATGGTACAGTGCTGCAGTTAATACCAGGGTTGACTGATGTAAATCATTTGATTTAAATCAGTGATTTAAACCATGATTTAAATCAAGCAATAAAAATCATGATTTAAATCAAGCAATAAAAATTAAAAAAATCAAGTCGCTTTAGACCTGCATGTGATGTCTATGACACATTTATTTAGCATTCTAATAGGTTTTCACATGGCCTATACAGTATTGATTTAGAAGGCAAAGAGTACTTCTAGACAAAGAGTAGACATGTGGACTGAAATCACTAACATTTGCAGACTCAGAAGTCAGAACTGTTCAGAATGCCACAAGTTTGAAAGTTTAGGCTGGCATAAAGCAAGCCTGTAGCCAGGTTTTGAGGCTTGGAGGGCAAAATAAACTGTTAGGGAGGCAAGATTTTTGCTTTCATTACGGTATACCATTAAAACAAACTTTTCTAGGCACAACAAAATTTGGGGGGAACAAAAAAATTTGGGACACTGCCCCTGAATGTCCCCATGGCTATGGGCCTGGAATAAAGTAAAGTTGCATCTAAATTCCACCAAATATGTAGACTGCTGACTGTAGAAATAGTAGTTTCAGAACATATTTTTGATTCAGATTCATAATGACACACATATTATAGGTTTTTACCATTTTATGCGTATAAGTTATACTTTTGCAGAAGCTGGAACTAGTGATCAATTTTAACAATAGACTTCACACAAAAGACTGGCAAGCTTGTATTTTTCTACAAGCTTCTTAACATGTTAAAGGTGTTAATAAAGTTGATGAGCAGATGGTTTGAGCGTTGTCATGCCAATAAATATTTTGTTTTATACACTGGTACTGGTGTTATGAACTGATTTGCTTTAAGCGTTAAGCGTGATGTATAAGTGCAAAGTAAGTTTGAATGAAAGTTCAGATGAATTCTAGTGGCTGTATAATAAGAAACGAAGCCCAACAAAAAGTTATATTAAAATAAACTCCTTAAAATTAAAAATTGCAAGTGTTAGGTGGCCACCTTCTACACATTAAATCATAAAAATCAAAAAAATCTGATTTAAATAAAAAAATCAGATTCAAATCAAATAAATCCAATTTTTTTGATTGTTTCAAAAAATCATGATTTTTATCAACCCTGGTTAATACGCAAACTAGTATTCTGCATTTGTCAATTTGATACTTCATTAAAATATGTTTGCAGCAACCACACATCTGATGAGAAACTGAAATTTAGCAAATTCTTCTTTAATTATACTGCTGTAAAGGTGTTGGCACAAGAAAACACAACTCAGCCCATACACACCTGCACACACACGCATGTTAACATTTTACCAGGATGCAAAGAAAAGCAAAATAAGTAATTTATTTCTTATGTTTATCACAAAATTAAACCTTGTAAACTTACCTTATGTCTACACACTGGGCATGTGATAGGCTTATTTGAAATTATTCCAGTGTTGCTCTTACATCTAGCACAGGCATTGGATCCATATGTTTGATCAGTTTGTTTAGCTCCTTTTCGTCGAACTTCTTGCAGTTCTCGTTTTAGTCCACTTTACACGGAAAAGCAACCAGTTGAACAAATATGAAAAAGACAATACAAGGTCAGTTAGTGATCAAGCCTACTAAATTGAAGTGTTTCATATTAAGCCAATCAGCAATTAGTTACAATATTTGTTTGAGTAAATAACATGATAGGTTTATGCAGTAAGACCATAGCAAATTAGTAAAATAATAGCTACTTCTAACAAATAACTAGTTAGTGGTGAAGCAGTCTATTTACACCAAGCTTGAAGCACAAAATGCATGGCGTTGCGTTGATTGTGTGATTCACCATGAACGGGATGTGTGCGAAGAAAAAAATATATATGCGTAGCGTGAGCAAGCAATAATAAGAGAGATTGCAACGCATGATCTCTATTGTTGCTTGCTGCCACGGTGCGAAGCATTGCACACATGCCGCTCAGGATTTCCGATCGCAACAATACTTTTACTACACCAAAAACCCAAACTGGGCCACACAAGAACTTTGACTGGGCCGCATGGGGCATGCTCTGCTTTATATCAACCTTAAATTTTTGTGCAATAAATTTTCTGCATCATGTCAATACCACTCATAATTTCAGTAATAAAATAACAAGTTATCAACAAGTTCAAACTTAAAAACTTACATTATTCGCTGTTTTTCACGAATCCTTAATTTCTCATCTCTTTTCAATACATCCACAATTGCATCTCGTTCTGCCTCTGTCAAGAAGCCTATATCCACTACACCAGCCCATTTCTGTAAAAAAATTTAATATAAATGGTTCTAAGCATAGATTTTCATGTTGCATCAAAGATGCTTGTAATACATAATATTCTAAGAATTTAGAAAAAGTAGAATTTGCTAACACCTAACTTAATGTAATATTATGCTAGCATGGAAAAATGATAACACAAAATTATATTCTTTATAACTTGAGATAGCTTAGGCTTAGTCTGAATGAGTCAGGCACTAACAGTATAGACTCAGACTGAGCAAAAAAATGTAAGTATTCTTTGCTTAAAAACTTAAATGCACCATGGCCCCACTGAATTTCATTGCAACTCGAATTAGTGAGCTCAAAATGGTGGGTTTCCACTAACTTTGTGCCTTGGGTCTTACCGGCTGTTGTTGCGGCTACTGACCCATCCTATGTCAGGGGTGGACAAACTGTGGCTCACTGCATGCGACTCTTTGAGCTTTCCAAAAAATTATGTATTTGTTTTTTTATTTTTAATTTCTGTTGCAAAGTGTACAAATATTGTAAAATGGTAATGGTAGCTAGCGTGCCCTGCAGTATTATGTTTGCAAGTCGTTCTAAAAAGAATTGATGTCACAGAAGCATAGACTGAAAATACAATCGTGTTTTCAGATTTGTATGTTGGAACTCCAATCATGAAAAATTGCTTGGGTACCAACTCCACAGCCCTGATCTACACATACCAATTAAAACCTACCCTGAGTTAAGTTACAACTCAGGATTTCCATATTTTTGTGTTTTTTTACTAACCCCTATGGTATGGACCATGTATCTCAGCCTGTTTGAATGATTGCATTATAGTACGTCTTCATTCCTGCATGAAACACAGTAGACTTAAGCGTGGCATGTCAGTAACAAGGAACCAACAAATACAAAGAACATGATGATAAATAAGTGGCAATAGTAATGCAATTACTTTGTTGAAACACAAGCGCAGTATGTGGTACTAGTAAAGAGCACACATGCATGGATGGAGCCATTAACGTTCTTATAATATATGCTGGGATGACTTCCAAGTAGACCAATTATAAAATGTCAAACAAGTAAATTAAATTAAAAACACAAAACAAGAACACATTTTTCATTGGTCTTTTTACTTTCAACCCAGCAAACTGTTTAATAACTATCTAATGTTATTGTTCAACATGATTGTAAACAACAATGAGCTAAACTTCAACAAGGCTGTGTACTCAATCAACACTACATCACTTATACAGCATTATTTTTATATCAACATTGCAAATCTAAGCTATAAAAAATATTTTGTGTTTCTTCTTATCTTTTCACAAGACTAGTGTCAGCAAGAATAATATCGTATTATCTATTTTTGGCAAACTTCAAAAAACCTTACCTGTGGACTAGAATAAAATTCTTTTGATGAACCAATCTGATGCATTTGCATTAACTACATCACTTACAAATCACTCTGGTTTCTAAAATATCAATAGTGTATCTATAAGTTTTCAAGAAAAAAAAAATGAAGAAACAAATCATAACAAGCCATGTCTTGTCCAAGTATCATAAATCTAACCCTTTGTTTTAAAGATGTAATACTATTAGAAAGAAACAACGAACTGAATGGAATACTTGACTTGCAGGCCTTTTTTTTCTTAAAGTTGCAAGTAGCCATAAGCTACCTATTGGTTGAAGCAAGCATATAGTATATATGTTCTCATCATCAGTTAAAACTAATAGACGTGTTGGACATACTATAACCCAAAGCAAAGTCAGTCATTGTTAATTCTATTAAACAATACATTGCATTTGCATTCATGGACAGCATAGTAACAAAATGAGTCAACAAACTTTAAATTAAGGTGTATTTGTGAAATGACTCCTTGGTGTATGACTTATACAAAAGACTTAATAGAATGTTGCACTGCTTTTTTGCTACTATCCAGTATGAGTATTATTTTGACACAAATGCACAATTTTTATTAATTCCAATTATACATACTAAAGCACACACAGAGAGAAACTTTGTGTGACTCAACTCAATTTGATTCAAGTTTTATACGCTTCTGAATGTTTTGTTAAACATGAAAAACTAAACAAATCTGGATGCACTGTAAGAGACAGATATCTGTCAGTAACAGATCTTGGTTGCAGATATAGTATACAATGACACAGCCAGAGTGAGTCACAAAAATTGATATTTCGCAACTGAGTAATGATACCATAACAATAGCAAAAGTAATTTTTCTCGCTAACCTAGCCTTATTTTTGCCACTATTGCTCTCACTCCAAGGCTATTCCACTCTTGGTAAAAATGCCCTCACCTGCAATCGCAATGGAATGGGACCCAAAAATAAGTTTCAGTAGCTGTGAAAATAAAACTGGTCAATTTTTAGCTGAGCACCACAACGGAAAATTTCGTCAAAAAAATAACTAGGCTACTCGTTACCATGCACTGACAAGGAATATATACACCAAACCCGTCGGAAATGAGTATTTAGGAAGTTATGCACAATTAAACTTTCCCCTTCT
>JGI24159J19872_10013979_pt1 | contig 10405 bp, 4 predicted proteins | sample Ectturendosymbi4_FD_19872 | JGI IMG/M metagenome (IMG submission 19872) | reverse complement strand
CCCCGCACAAACGAAAAGACCCCCGCAAAACTGAGAAGCCCCCCTATTGAAAACTTTCTGGCGACGGTTCTGACTTGAATGGATCCTGCCTAGGGCTCTTACAAGTTTATCAATGGCGTGCCGTCAGGGCCAGCAAGGCATGACCTGCAGGAAATATTTTATCAATTTCACTGCTAAATTTAAGATTGCCATCACTGTTCTTTTCATTTCGTGGTTTTTCCTGACTGCACCGCTTTTACCGGAGTAGGTTTATGTCGCAGCCTTCACTAAATCATGTTTCAGCTATCCACTGCAGTCAGGTTAGGAAACGCTGTCGAAATGACAGCATCGTTGACATTAGTAGACTGATTAACCAGTAAAATTGCAGTTATAGGACGCACCACCTTAATTTATTTTTAACCAAACAGATTTCAGCTGGTACGCACCACATGGTGGCGTTCGCGAACGTCAGTAGTTTAATTCGCATGTGGACCTTCGTCAATTGTCACGACACCAGCCTGTGCCATTGGATCTGTAACAAAGTTTTGAGGCCTACGCTAGATTTTTTGTTTTCGTGAATGCTGCAACGCTTGTCACTTGTTTGGATATTTTCATGAACGTGGTGATTCATCTAATTCTAATAAATTAGCTTGACGTAAAGGTACATTCTACGCCATATGTACAAAGGAAACGGGTGTTTCCGTGGGGAGGGCGAGGCAATTTTGCAAAAAAATCGTACTACGGTTGATTGAACACGATGACGTCATCATAAGCAAACATTTGTGTTAGCTGTTATGAGGGGCGCTTAAAATGGATATCGCCTGGGGCGCTGAGATGGCTTGCTCCGGCCCTGGACGGATGTTTTTCATTTGTTATACGTGAATGTATCAATTATGCAGGAACTGAGCCCTTTACCTTTTTCACTTGCATAGCCAAGTTATAAGAAAAGTTCAAAGCAAATAAGATAGTTAAAAGCTGTATATTTGCGGTAAGCTTTCGAGATAATCAGCCGATTGGCCTCTGCTTTCTTCCCTTTGCGAAGATTTAAGGTTGCACATATCTGTATTCATGCATCTATTCTGCATAAAGATAACACAAGCAAATCAATAGACGAATTTTTTAGGATTTCACGTAAAAATCGATTTCCTTAAACAAAATTTATCGCTTGATGCGCTTGTGAACTTTACGGGGACTAGGTACTTGTCAAACTCAGTACAAAATTTTAGATAAATTGCTAAACAACACCATAGTGCATGCAAAAATAGAATATTCTGCCGCAAAATTACGTTTGCAGATCAAGTTTAAACTATCTTTACTTACCAAGTTGCTCACGTGTAAACCATGAGTATGCATGTTTGTTGTATTTGGAGAGTGCAACGTGTTGACGAGTTTTTTGAGAGGTTTGTTGGGCAGATTGTTTTCTGTCAGAGTGTTTTTCTGCGAAACGAAAGGTCCCGTTTTGACTTTGTCATTGGACACTATTTCTAATGAAAAGCGTAAAAGCCGAACAACACAGCAGTGGAGACTCACAGCGTTTTTGTGCGAAATTACTCCTTTGCGCTTTAGTTAGTGTCTTGTTATACTGTATTTGAACAGACGTAATCGATCACTGACTACCATTTTATTGGAGCATTTCTTTTCTTAAAAATGTGTTTGCGCTGCATACCTTCTTGTGCCCTCAAGCAGTAGACCTATCTGCAGGGAATACGAGGCTGCAGAACTGTAAATTGTAAAGTGAAGAGTAGGCGAAACGTTGTCAGTGCGTCATGAAAATTTCTCTAAGATATCTTCACCATGAGAATAAAACTGTGTTACTTTTGTGGCGTAGCAGATAACCAACCTTGAGGACTAGTTGCAAAAGTGCAAACGTGTGCCAAAATGCTTTGAATCAACAAAACATATGTATTTGTATATATTCGGTTTTTGGTCAGGCTATAAGCCTAATTTCTACAATCTTCCTTTCATTGCTTTGCTTGCCTCCATCAAAATTGTGCTAGGCGATGCAATTTAATTGTCAACAGGATATTACACGTTCGGAACGACGTGATTTTCCTAAAATGCAACATGCATAGGTATCAAGTGTGCAACAAGACAACATTTCATCTACAGAACATAAAATGATTGCTTTTTGCTTTAGACGAAAGTAAAAAGCATGCAACAGCTGCATTCTTTCAAAAATCAAAATTTCCATCAAAGGCCAAAAGTCATTAAAGCCATTTCGTCCTTGTATACCAGCATGTTTTGAACTCATGTTGCAAAATTAGGAGCATCAAAGGCAATTGACTGAAGCGACCACAACTNCTTGCTAATACATATCTGACGACATGTGGGTGTCNAAAGCTTTTTNGAAAATTTATTTCATCAGTGGCTTTCTATTATACCAGTGAGTTGTACGTGTTGCGGCGCTGCGGAATTTGCTATCAAATACATTTAGCATTCAGCTGCATTCAAGATGGGATCCAGGGGGAGGCGATCGGGGCGATCGCCCCCACTAAAACCTACGAAAGTAACTTTATTCACCAAGATTTTTTTACAATTCGGATGACAGCATTCGCGGTGTAAGGCCATTTTGTTGTCTAATGTATTGTCACAGCAGTGTTGTGAAGTATACTTCACCCCTCTTACAACAGCAGAGCCGTTATGGGACTTCACTACCAAATATTACTGAAATCGCCCCCCTTAACCTTACTGGCTGGATCCGCCCCTGGCTATGCGCATTAAATCCGGCTACCAAGTTATACACAGCGTGATGTACTTTCATTACGATGAGTCATATTACGTCAACTGGGGTGGCGGTCGCTGCGCATATAACATTAAGTATTTTGTATTACTGTAAGTATTTGCACTTCGGGCTTTTGTGCATGTCAGTGATTGTCAGTGGCGTACGAGGCGGGGGGTCGGGAGAGCGGCCGCCATCCGGCTTGAAAACATCAGGGCAAACTCTGTTTTCAGGGCAAGCTCAAAAATCCTGAAAGATAAAAAATATTTCACTCGGCAATGAAACAGACCTGCACTTGTCGATGACTGTTTTGCTGTGTTTTGTCTAATGCTTTAATCTCTGAGAAAGACCTCACATCACACGGACACGTTTGAATTAAAATACCTCCTCAAATTCATCAGAAGCAAGAACTTAACCAAATATAAAACTTTCAGGTAGGTTTGTCGAAAAGCTGATGAGAGATTGTGTTTCAGACAGGCGTCGATGTTTTCTAGTTTCTTGAGTTTGTAGTCAAAATTGGCATGGGCTGTCTTTGTTTTTGGTCACGAATGTGCATCNCTTACATACATGTCAGCCGGGTGCATTTTTCCCCTTCGCTTCTCTCTTGCTACACCTTTATAACATTTTACTGATTTCAATCATTGATTTCAGAATTTAAAATATTTTATGAAAAGTCAGTGATGAAGATTTTATGTTGGGGAATGACATTTTATACGGGTTTTTGAGAGAGTTAATTTCTTTCGCTCACTCGCTTTCCCACACCTATTGCTCACTCCATTTTCCCTGGAAATGCACTAATTTAAATCTGTGAAGGAGGTCTTTTTCACTCGCGCATAACGAAGCTTCACCTATCGCTTGTCTTTACCAACTATAGACATAGTGCTAAAGTTTTGCAGCCACATATTCAGCACCAGACTCGGACGTTGACTCAAGTCTGAAAGTTACCACTGAGCCCGCACTTGGAATCAAGTTGGACTCGAACTTGTGCTCGAGTCCAGCAACATCCGACTACAACTCGCCGTTTAGTGGCAATTATCCAACAATGCTTGAAACTACTGAGATTCACTATCCTTATTAAATAGTCAGAAATTGTTTGTCAAAATACAAACAAAACCTGGATGTCGAGTGCATGATCGACAAAATTAACGCGGTGAAGAACAATAACATTTTCACCGAATTCGGAAAGCAGTGGTTAGCTTCCTTCTCCAATGCTCTTTCTTTTCATTATCCCGTGTAACAGTAACGATGGTTTGCTGATTGCCAGAAAAAAGCAAGCTAGTCGTGCACAGAAAAACCTCTTCGGAGTTGCGTAATAATCAAACGTTCAAGACTTTCAAGTACACGTTCGTTCCTCCGAAAGCATTCTTCGCTTCCGCCACTATGGAGAGTCATTTCCGTACCCTCGATTCAGTAGCGGATTAAGTGGGGACTGACTGGGCTACAGCCAGGGAACCTCACCATTTAGGGGGTCCCAATCCCTAAGACAGCAAAAAAGTGTAATGTCTAGTTGTTAGCAATGTCTAGTTGTTCTAAATTTCAGCCAGGGGCCTCATGCAACCTCAATCTGTCCCTGCCTCAATTCGGCAAGCTATGAGTTTTCCTTTCACGGTAGAGTAGTTAAGCTCATGAAGTATCTTGAATGCGGGCAATACGGAAAAAGTGCTTTACGTAATTTATCGACCAGGACGATGAAAACAATTAATGTAGTGATCACTTTACCCCTCAAGAAATTATAAGAGTTTTTCCAGGGTTGTGGAGCCGGATCTCAAATTTCAGGCTCCGGATCCTGCTCCAGGCATCTAAAATTTTTGTCTCCGGCTCCTGCTCCAATTTCCAAAAACTTTGGCCCCGCCTTCACAACGATTTGGTCCATTAAAAAACTAAAAAAACATTGTATTATTTGTACAATTGGCTTGTTCCACAAACTATGTCTGCTGAACAGGAACTCAAATTTCAGGCTCCGGCTCCAATATTCAATAATTTTTGGCTCTAGCTTCAGCTCAAGCCATCCAAAATTGCTTGGGCTCCTGTTCCCGGCTCCACAGCTCTATTTTTTCACCTTTGACATTCGCATTGCTAACGGAAACTACAAGCAAACGGATCACTAGGTATAGATAAGGGTCCACTAATTCACCAGGATAGACAACAGTCCGTTATTAAAATCAACTAATGAAATATACGAGATGTGACTCCATGCATTTATGGCAGACCACAAAGTGCCTGGCACTATGTACTGTATACTGTAATCCTCTCTTTGAACTTAGCTGTCTCGCATAGGTAAGGAACAAATTTAAAAACACAAGCTTGTATTACAGCAGATGCTACGGGACTGGATCAGTTAAACGCTATGATGACCACCACAAAATAGAGGTGAAAGTTTTTTTATTTCTTCTACACTGATTTGAACTCTACGACACGTCACTGTTATTGATGGTCTGACCGTCCGCTTAAGCTTTGTGCTAATCGCTTTCGAAGAAGTTGAGGGCATGACCAAACAATTGCAGAGAAACTACCACTGTAAACTCTCAAAACATGATCGAAAAATGCGACACTTATTTCAGACACCACCTGCATTCATCACGATATAAATTTTCCTCAAGCTCAACACCTTTAGCAATTCGTGTGCCCAGGCCCNTAGCAACGTTGGNCATTTGGAGGCAGTGTCCCCCAACACTTTTTTGTGCCCCCGAAATTTTGTTGTGACCAGAAAAATTTGTTTTAAACATACAATAAACACAAAAATATTTCCCCCTAAACTGTATTTTCCCCCTCAAACCTCAAAACCTGCCACGGGCCTTCGTGTGGCGGGAGTCGTTAAACGCTTCTCTCAATTTGTTTTTGCAGATAACGTCTTTTGGACCTTCTTGTCGACTGGCTGTCCTAAGGTCGTTGAATACACTCGAAGCTGTCTTTATTTTTACTTCCCTGTCCATTGAGCCAAAGGTAGTTTCCAAAAGGTAATTGATTCTGGTAAACTAAGTTCTGATCCACGTTTCCAAAATGATCATCACCGCAAAATGTCCAGTGATTCTTACCAAGCGAAGATAGATTATGTCACCGGGTTTGATTCTCCACGTAGGTCCAGGAATTTGTGAATTATAACTTCGACGTCGCAGTTGCAGCCAGTCAACAACAAAATCTGTAACTTCTACGTTGAGAGTGATATTCAGCACGCCATTGTTGGAAACGTATTGTTGGGGTTGGCGGAAAGGCATGCCACCTGTAGTGTAGAAAAGCAAGAGATTCTATTGTTTTTTGTTCAAACCGTTCTTTGTATGTTTTTGGCTACTGCCCATTTCATCAACTGCAGCCAAGACAAGACGTACTGCCTGCAGTGCACAGTAGTAAATCATTCCATTAGAGTTAGTTCAAACAGTTCTTAGTAGGCGTTTTTGCCAAATACAGTACATGAAATGTAGTATATGCAATTTCATCGATGCGGGAAATGAAAGGATGGCGTTAATTTTCAGAAAAACGTGCGTAGGATATCCCAGAAATTTGAACACCTTCTCTGAAAATAATTCAAATGGCAATAGCCGTTATTTGAAGATTTTGCAAATCAAACCATCCCTGATCCCGAAATGAAGGTCACTTTGTGTAACCTGGGTGCTGATGAAAGCGCTTGGCTGAGAAGAAAATAATTATTTTATCAAACAAATGCATACTTGATACAAACCGTCTCACATGCGAACACACTCTTTCCTTCATTATCACACCTATAAGCATAAGGGCACACACAAATGCAAGGCAGCAATAGTCTTGATGGCTGATTTATAGAATAATATGAATTTGTTGGTAATGATGCGCAATGCGTAAATAAAAGACATCCATTCCTGTTTCCACCGTATTAACTGCATTTTTTAATACTTTTCATTGTGCGATGCACGCTGTTCTGAACAAATATGTTTAGATATGTGGAACTTAGCAGTCATACTGCAGGTTCAGAGTGTCTATTTTATCGCAAGATTTATGAAGCGCGGCCACCACCACTGCCTGATCTCCAACTGTTGTTTTTCAACACTTTTCAAAAAGTGATAAACGGGATTGGTTGGCTATATGATCGCCATGGTCCTTCACCAATCCTATATGACACAGTGCCGCTCTTTGTTTACATTGATCAACTACTATGACATTGTATTTTCGTTTACTCTAATGCTTACTGACAGTTGGTTTATTTGTTGCGCGATGTTTTTTTGCATTGCTTCTGTTTATTAGCTGAGCCATATGAAACAATAAACCAATCAATCAATCTTAATACCACGGTTTGTGATGGTTTTTGACAATTGCTGTATGCAGAATACCTTTGCACTTCATGGCATGTCCATAATTTACTGTATCTACGAGCATGGGAAATGGGCTGTTGACCAACACATGCGTTCATATATCCAGGGCATTTGAGAGGCATTTTTACCAGGGGCTACGAAAACCGATACCAGGCCTCCTTAGCTTCTGGGGCCCTCGTCGAAACTTCCATAGATTTTTGTATAGTAATCAGAATATAGATAAAACAGCTACAGTACCATGCTAAGATTTATAAATAGATTAATTGTTAAACTGACAACTGGCTTACACAAGTAATTTTGGGCTTGATTACAGATAAACCTAGCGTGCGTACTTTCATCCTCCCGTGCCCCAGTACCTACCATGCCAGGGTACAATGTATCTCTTGTAGCCTACCCCCCTGTCGTTGGTCCTGCTTGTAACAGAAGCAAGCATTGCTTGCTTTCAATAGACGACAAAACCGTTCGAGCAGCGGTAAACAAAAAACTGGAGTGGTTTATGACCGGTGGGTTGCTGGATGGCAATGGAAACTGTCATTATTCCTCCAGTACCCTTCAAAGCAGGTGCTCGTCCATTTAAGTATACTCGAAAATAGATTGCAATCTGATTGTACCTGTTAAAGTAAGTCATTTCACTGAACGTTTATTGTGAAGTTTATCCCTTGAATATATGTAATCTTGATTAGCAGGAAAAAGTTTATGGCTAACCTTTTAGAGGGCAAGGAGAGTTCATTGAACACTTTCCATCAGAAAAATCCACGATGCTTAGAACCGTTGTTGCAAGAAACAGGCTCAACCAGACATTGTCCATTGCAGTTCTCGATTTTCAACAGACGTAATTATAGCCGTAATAAGCAACAAGATTCCTGGATGCTGAAAAACTGTTGTTCGTTACTCTCTACGGTTGTAACTGTCTTCTTCTAGCAGTTGACTTGTGACAATGACCATACATGTTGCAAGCTATGCAATCAACTTAAATATCCAGATTCCGCGTTTGCGAAGATGGGCCGCTACCAGGGAAACTACAGTAAAACGTTTAGGCCACATCAGGGATGGCTCTTCGGGGTCTTAAACACCTTATCTTAACAAAGTCGCGTGTGGGGCCGGTGCAAATGTTTCCAGGGCTCCAGTTGTTATATCAAAAGGAAATGTACAAAACACTGTTCAATAATTGAACTGTCGCCCTCGTGTATCCTGTGCTTTTTATGTCAGTGAACAAACTTACAATATGCTGGATATCCACAATCTTTATCTACCAAGATACTAAGACCTCTTTGCTTTACCTCCTCAGCCTTCATTGGATCTAACTAACAGAAAAAACCTGAAATTTCAGTTAAGGTGAGTTTTGTCTTTCATCTTTTCATTCTGAATGTAACTTCTCTGGTTGCTTGGCGCTTACAATCAATATGGTACGCTTTCGTCAATAGAAACACAACGCAAATCGTTACGGCGAAAAGGAAAAGGTGATGAGCATGCTTAGAAAATTCCTGTAAAAAAACGCGATTTAATGCGTAAACTGCGATAGCATTACACGTCTGAGCAACAGCACACAAATAATAAGTTCACAAATAAAAACACAACCGCAATCACAACACACTCGCTCCATACGATGATTTACTTATTTTTCCAAATTTTCAAAGTTTAGGAAAAATTGTTTAGGGTTCTGCTTTGAGTAAAATGTACCAAGAGTCCGGGTCTCAGGCTCGCACGCAGCTTGAAGCACAAAATTATCCCAAAGTTCTCGCCAGCTTCCCAATGTTGGTTTCTTAAGCTTATTGAAATAGCCAGACTAGTTTTTTAAATCCTTCGTGCGCATCGTCCACGTCTCAATAAATGTTTGTTTTTTNTGTTTCATTTGCTATCTAATCTCTTTTCTCGCGACTAGCGTAAGAAACCGTTCTTGGGTAGCGCAANACCCATGTGAGTTGCCNGCACATTGACGCGAAACACGTCATCCCTTTCTTCTCTTTACTGCGGGTGCGCGGCGAAGAGTTGTATGATGTCACGAGTATAGTTGTAGTGCTAGGTTTAAAGTCCTTGCTGTCTTGTTTCTCGTTACAATTAAAATGTGATTTGATTCATTCGTCTACTTTCCTATCACTTTACCGCAAATTGATTTGAAACCGTTTGTTCGCGGTGCTTGTTAGAGTAGCCCCGTTTTCGTGAATTCAGTCCCACTACAATTTACGCAGGCTTCTGTCCTTTGCGCTGCGAGCAAGCTGTATTCTGTTCATTCTATCATTTCAACATGGTGCATTATCTGCTAAGACAACCCAAGGCATTACGTAGATTGAAAGTCCAATGTAGCACTGCTGCCAATCAGTAATTTTGAGCGAACGCCCGACAGTTGTTTTTTTGCTAGAACGTTGTTTCCTGGCGCGTGTGTGTTTACGGGAAACGCGTGATTTTTACTTTACATCCGGACTTTGCAATTGTACTTACGATTTACAGCGTTTTGCTACACATGCTGAACCGATTTCAAAATCAATCATGCGATGCGTGCGAAACAACTAAATTGCAGTACAAAGGTTTAAAACCCGTGGTTCTCAACCGTTTTACACCAGCAGACCGGTAAAAAACACCAAAAATGTTAATGACCGGTAACTTATAACTGCAGTGAATGCAACAGATTATCACAATAATTTCGCTAATCAAAGCTTTCACATACTATAAGCAACGCATTACTTTAGTAAACAAACAGTGGAAAATGTGCTACTGTTTCATTGCTAGTGTGCGAGATAAAAATGGCTGCAATGAATTTTCAGAAAGACGAAATTCCGCGTCTGCATCCAAACGATTTCTCTGTTTGGTTTTGATTTAAGCTAGAGCTGAACGTTTTCTAGTATATGTCAGCGGTTGAAAGTATCACTAAAATTAGATTGCTTTGTGACTGAGGGACGGATATTCATTTTCAAGAGATATACAGAATTGAGAAAGAGATGCTTTAAGCAAAGTAGTATCACAATGAATACTGAGCAGAGTTTCTTTTTCAAAGAGATCATGTTCTCATATATTTACATCTTCAATAGAAGGATTGTTCATCCAAAGGTTTCCATTTAGAGGATCCTAATTGTCAGGTAAAGGCTAGTCAAAATTGTTATCTAACTCCTTCAAAAGTTGACTTATGCATTTTGTGATAAGTCGTTGGCATTTCACATCAACACCTGTCGAAAAATCGTTAAAACTCGGAAGCATCTATGTATCTACCTTCTGCACAAAATTATCCCAAAGTGCCAGCTTCTTCTTGAATGCATCTGTCCTGTTTGTTAGTGAAAAGATACTTGTGAAAGAGCCCTGCAGAAATCTATTAAGATAGATACAGGGTGACACAAGCGGTCATCACCAAAAATCGAATAACTTCCAAAATTGTATTTACATTGACACAAAACTTCAGCTGCATTAGGTCAAGCCTGTGTAGCAGACATCT
>JGI24159J19872_10013976_pt1 | contig 10406 bp, 5 predicted proteins | sample Ectturendosymbi4_FD_19872 | JGI IMG/M metagenome (IMG submission 19872) | reverse complement strand
GGGGAGTACACCCAACAGGGAACAATTTGATTTTAAGAGGGGCATTGAGGCCGACTGACGAGGCCTGAGTTCAACTATTCCGATTGAATTTTTTTCTTCAAGTTGATAAAAATATATTGTTTAATAGTCCTGCACATCTTTAATAATTTTGTTTCCTTCCAGGGCGCGATGGGAAAACAAATAAAGAAAAGCGATTCGGACAGTTTCAGTGACCTTGTTAACATTCGCAGTAAGTAGGCGTTGCTTGAGAAAGTAGGTCGTCGGGAGAATTTGCTATATTCTTAGAGGTATACCGTTTCGTGATTTTCAATCGCAAATTATTAATTCACTTCAAAGAACGCTGTTTGAAACACCAGTAAACGTTGCGAGTCAAGCTAATCGGTCAAGAAACTGATCTGCACGCGACCACTGAAAGGAGGCATTTCGTAAAAATCTGAAGACGATAAAATTTAAATGCACAACATAGCAAATCCAATGATTGAAACGAAATATTGCATGCGACAAAAACACACTGAATGTATGTCTAATATAATATTTAACAAATTGCAATGTGGCATAAAAGATGGATGACGGCCATTTCACTAACTGCTTTCGTTGCTTTTGGGCAGGAAACCAGACTTCAGCAAACAGCAAAAGAGTTGGAACTTCTGGAAAGGTTTTGATAGTGTTGGCCATTATTGCCATCACAGCAGCGGTTATATGGCTGAAGTTCAATTCTGATCAAGACGCTCCTTCCAGATTTCAAAAGAAGAATAGCGATTTTAGTAGCTCTAAGCAAAGGAGTGGTATGAAGAAAACGATCTTTCTTTTTTAAAACGACATTTTCATTATGAAGAATTACGTTCTGAACCAATCTACCACTTTTTAAAAAATTGCTTAGATAAAGTTTAAACGTTCCTGGTTTATTGAGTTTGAATAAACAGCAGATGCAAGTTCAAATAAGGCAAAATGTAATCAATCATATACCGAATGCAATTTTGTGCTCTGTAGTAACAGCGAGCAACTTATGTTGCAGCAGGTCTTCATTATACCAAATATTCTCTTTTCTAAACGTTTTTTATTTGCAGAAAAATTATTTCCACAACAAATTTTTGTGCTCTAGCTAGCTTTTAGCGATGATTAGACACAATTTGCTTTGTTTATTCCAAAAATCACGCGAATTTACTGAGCAGTCATCAAAACTTTGGTGCTAAGTAAGATAGGCATCAAGCTTTCTTTCTCATGCAATCTTCTAATTCTAGATAATTTCCCCTAAAATCTGGGTGATCTAAATGATGAGCAAGAGGGAAGGTTCCATCAGGATATGGGTGAAACAGATGTGCGATACCAAGAGAGGTGGGAAGCTGCCATGCTAGCTGACCACTGTTGCCCAATTAAACGTGCCGATGGTTGAAGTATTTCACTAGAGTTTGATATTTTCGAAAACCATGTTGAACTTTCCTTGGATAATCACACAAATCATTCCATAGTTGTGTTTCTGGAATTTTTGTTGCGGGTGCACAACAATCGACCCTTTGATGATAGCCTATATTTTATTTTTAACTAGTCGCAGTAGAAAACTACACTTGATAGAGAAAAACGGACTGAATTTGTGAAATCAGCGACCAAAAATTAGGCAAAAGCTGTTGATATATCATAGGCGGAACCAGGGGGGGCTAAGGGGGCTGAAGTCCTCCCAAAAATTTTTTCAAATACGTTTTTTATCGATGGTTCCCGACAAAGAAATGCAAATTGGGCTGATTTTTTTGTACAGTCTTCAAATGAAACCATTTCTTGCACATGGATAGGGTCGATAATATTAAACACAAAGTTTATTTTGCTGAATTTGGGCAGTCCGAAAGTGTTTATTTCACCATAAATGAAACTTCTAATAAACAAGTTGTTATATATATTATATGGTCCCAATGTTATATAAATACGCAAGTGTTACGTAAGTGTTTACATAAAGTATTTACATTGCATATACGTTATATTAACCCCGAGTACATAGGCGTGGCCAGGGGGCCATAAGACCTTCCACATTTTTAGAATATCTAGTTATTTTATGCTTTTGACCCATCAACAATTTTGGTCTGGTCGCCCCAATGCACACGTAAGTATTTAAACTCGTATTTCATTTGGGTATGATTTGGCTTCGTGTGAACAAAAGATGAATAAGCAACAGATTCAGAACCGCCGCTAGAAAGTTTCAATAGGGAGGCTTTGCGTTTGTGCGGCAGGCTTGGCATTCTAAAAATTGACAAACCTCCACTGATTTACACTGTTTCATGTTTCAATTTGGGGGCTTCGAGCTTTGTTTGGGGGGCTAAGCCCACCAAAGACACTTGTATCGACAGGACTGTGCAGAATGTGGACAAAAGTTGAATAAGCTGCAGATCATAATATTTTCCTACAAGCTGTTATGAATTAGTGCAGCTCATGTTATTATTGTAGTAAGCGAAGGTATTAAAATTACGCTACAACGAACTTACAATGCAGCTAACTGCAGGCTAGGTTAGAGTGCTCAATGGCAGCGTAAATTCCAAAACAGCAAACCTAACCGTAAGACGTAGCCCACGTCAGGTAGGCTTGAAATGAAGCACGCTAATTAGCTGTAGGTTATGCTAAAGATGACAACAGATTAGCGCCAGACCTGCCAGCAGAGGTGTAGTGGGTTGGGAACGGCGTTCCCACACCTTTTTGCACTAGTAACGTTACTTGAAGATTTAGATTTTACAATTCAATTTCTTCGTGTACCGCCTGAAACAGCGTAAATAAATAAATGACAAGGTATCTCGTGTATAGCACTATAGTCCAACAGGACGATTCAGTGTGGAAATTCTTGTAGACGATTCAGTCGTCCTTTATGTTTGGTGTGGGAACGGCGTTCCTACCAGGTACGTAACCAGCGGAGGCGCAGTGGAGACGAATCCCTCCGTACAAAATGTTACGGCCCCCCTGGAGAAATATGTTGGGCACAGTGCAAAATTACTGGGCATCGTTTAAAAACTTTGGTCCATACCAGAAAACTCTTCTCTACCCCATCCCAAGCGTGTTTTTGGGGGGAGGGAAAGTTGTGCCTGTTTTCGAAATAACATACCTTTTACTCGACCTTCAAGTTATTTTCTATGATCAAATTATTTCGATAATCAACAGCATTTTGTTTTAAATTTTTTGTGATTGATAGTTTGCCACGGATGGGCAGGTATTTTTGTAAACAAATTTCGCCATTTTGGCTACACAATCGTGATGTGCAGAGGCGTAACGAAGTTAGACGGCGCCTGGGGCAATAAAAAAGTGTGGCGCCCCCATGTTCGAACCAAAGGTCTTTCGAAAGCAAATATACACTGTTTTGAAAAATTGTTTGTGACATTGTTGTGACTTTTGCCCCCCACCCGGAGTGAATCGGCGCCCGGGGAATTGTGCCCCTTGCCCCCCTCGTTACGTCTCTGGTGGTATGCAATAAATATCGGAAGATTTTCCGAAAATAAACAAATTTTAATGTTCGAAGGTCATAAAATTATATTCCATGAACATCTGCAATTTTCGAACACAATACGCCATGGATATTGCACAGAGTGACTGCCAACGAAGGTTACTGGCAGCATTTCAGGCTTCTTCGCGTAGTTTTGTATCACTTCTGTGTCTGCCCCACGAGTTTTTTCTGTGTCTACCCACGAGACGTAGACCTGCGTTTGTTTTGCTAATAATACAACTTTTCCGACATTCAACAAGTTACTTTTTCAAGGTTAGATTAGTTTGAGAATGTTTTCTGAATTGTTTTGAAGGCCGCTTCTGCGTCGGAAACGTCCCAGTAAGCCTAGGTAATGGTGACGATGCAGTTGAGCCAAAATGTGTATGCTGTACAAGGTTTTTTTTTTAGGAAAATGTTAGGTACCTGGTACGGACCTGTAGGGACCCAAATTCTCTGATTCTACGGACCCGATTTTCTCTGATTCTAGGGACCCGATGATAATTTTCTATGATTCTGGGAACCCGATTTTCAATTCTAGGGACCCCAATCAAGTCCATAAAAACTGCTATAGTTATTAACCGTGTTTGGTAAAAGAAAGTTACCTGAACAGTTGGGCTTCCATGCATATGCAGTCAGTACACATCCGGATGAACTCTTCCTTGAGCCCCCCTGCCCCTTAAAAAAATCCTGGATCCGCCTATATATATCTATGACACCAAATAAAAATAATCTTTGAAGGCCTGTGGGCGCAAAACAAAGGGAAAGGTTGTTCTGATTTAAATAAGTCAGCTGTTATCAAAAATTTTAACTGTGTTAGAAAATAAGCGTGACGAGAGCAGAGCAAAGCCATTAAATTCTTTTGAAACGTTACAACAGTTTGGATATTTTTGAAAATGTATGACATTTAACGCATTGGGAAGTAAGATGGGAGTAACCAAGGAATCGACCAGCAAATTTTAATAGGAAATGGATTTCACATCAAATTACGCATCTTCAATCCTGAAATTTGCAAGCAAAGCTTACGGGTAAATAGTTGAAAGGCTAAAGTAAGAGCAGAAAAAATAAACAATCTCAAGACTAGAATCAATATATCATAACACAAGCTCAGAAATCAGAACAACTTCACTAAATGACTGACATCAAAGAACACCAGCTGCGACAAAAAGAAACTATGACTTATAAAATCAGAAAAATTAGCAAAACATTTGCTCACAATGATTTATGAATTTGGAAAAACATTTTCTTAAATAAATAATATTACTGAAACATCTAACTGGCTGAATGTCTATGGCGAATAACTACTCAAATTTATTAATCTAACTGGTGGTCAAATGACTAACAACGCTAGAGAAAATTAGCAAAACATGCGTAGGATGCAATTATATGGAGCACTGGTGTGAGAGGCGGCGTTGCAGGTGGTGCAAGCGCACTCCCAAAACGTTTGATTTGGTGAAAATCCGGGCAAAATGTGTTGAATTTTGGACAAAGAAATGTCACCTAAAATCGAAGTGCAGACGTTTTTTTTGTCGAAGTCATGTTTTTATTTAGTTGTTTTCGGGCAAGTTAGAGGAAATTTTGGCACGTTTGGAGAAAATTTGAGCTAAAATGTTGCTTGAAGTGCTTTGATTTGAACAAATGCGCCCAACATGAAACGAAAAGCAATTGTTTAGGTCATTTTCTTTGGAGTATTTTTCGGGCAACTTTGAGTAAAACCCGTCATCCATGAGCTCGCTTTAAATGTTGCGGTGGGAGTAAGCGTGCTGCGTTGAGAGAAAAGCCAGCACACAAAGCGGAAAGCAACGTCGGACCGAGTGAAACAACACAAAACAAAGTTATCGCAATAATTATTTCACGTGGGGAAGGATCATATTCCAAATATTAATTTGCGCGTCAAGTAGATGATACCATTTATTTTCACAGATATCCAGAGAGTGAGAACTTGGTTGTTCGACAAAAGTAATGGTGTATGCTTCGTGTTAAGATGGCTTCTTTATGGTGCCATGGCTATTTGAAGAGTGCCGCGACTAGGCAATCTGGTCCTTGTCACTGTCAGTTTCACAATCGTGTTTGTTCCAAATACTGCGGTTGTTTGTTTCTAGTATAACCTGTTAAACGCTGTTTCTAAGAGAACTGTATCTCAACCATCTCTTCGTGGCACACTTAATTCGAACATTCGCGAAATTTCCTGATTGACCAACACGGAAGTCCTTTGTTGAAAATATTACATAGACTTTTCCTTATTGTGGCACTGTTACCTAACTGCAGAAACGTTTTGGGGACTGCGCTGTATTTTGATTGAATTTCAAAATTTAAATTGATTGATTTTAATGCTTTACATTAATTTCGAAAGTGTTTATAGAGTAGCTGCACGAGCGTAGTGTTTTTTATACAGCTGTAAATACTTTTTCTTCAAAAGACAAAAACCAGCATCGAGCAACCACCAAAGAGAACCCAAAGCGGACAACCGACAGAGCACCCAAATTTAACAAACCTGTGACACTGGAGGCAAATCACCCCAACCTGATATATGACCAGCGCAGCATCAGCGAAAAACTGAAAATTTTACCGCCTTGGAGAGCGTCCGCCCTGAAACTCAGGATTCTAACGCTGTTCTATGAACAAGAGTTCTTCGCAGGTTAGAAAGATAACAAGTTTCTGGTGTGAAAAGCGAACGCTATGCTAAATGTGAGCTGATAATTAAAAAAAAAACTTGAATTAGGCGAAAGTTTTTTGACAATAATTTCCTTACTTACAAAATCATTATGACGTGAAAGGGCATGAAATAAAAGTTACTGGCACTGTCTTTCAAAATATCACTATTCAAATAGTGATGAATAAAGTTCAAATTCTGCTTGTAATGTAAAAATGGAGTGATCAGCACACCGACGCAAGTGTTCAAATGAAACTGAATGTTTTCTCTACTACTTTGATGTTTTCTGAATCACTGTTGGAAACCAAAAGCCTTGGCAGTGGTTTTTACTTCAAGTGTAATTATCTTTTGTAGGTATATGTTCAAGAAAAATAATTGCCCGAAAAATCATCGTCAAAATACTGTAATTTTGAAATCTGAAATGAATACGTTTTTCAGANGATGGATCACAGGAAGATGATAAAAGTTTTATGCAGATTTTTCGACTAAAGTACAAGAAGCTTAAAGCAAATGCAACACGAAAGCTGATGCTAAAAATCAAAGCAGTTTTCAGCGACCCCGAATTTTCCGATTTCCGAAAAGAAAAGCAAGTGTGCACTACTCCCGACCTTTAACAATGTGCTGGATAAAGTGAAAACGAGAATCATTGTGACCAATCCTCTACGGCTTTTCGATCAGTACGTTGAATATTCATCTTCGTCCTGATCATTCGATTTTGAAGCACATACCTTTGTACTACATTGGCGTACGGGAAGGCATTTTGCTGGAGGGGCGGAAAAAATGTGCCCTGAAAATAACAATTGCCCTAAAAGTAAACGATTTCCCTGAAACTAACTTTTTTATTTGAATCCGAATGGGGCCTGAAATCTCTTGTAAATCTGTTCTACGCAGTTGAATTCGTGGATATCGGCTTCGTATGCAACATCAATTCGCTTATAACGTTACATTTTGTTCGGCCCCAATGGCAGCTTTTACATGCATTTCAATTCGCTTATAACGTCGATTCGGCAATTACGTTCTTTATGCAATTCCCAAGAGGTGCCGTTATAGCAAATTCTGTAGTTACCTTGTTTGTTAACTCAAGGGGATGAAGTTCCTTGCGTGTTGTGTTCTCCCAGACAAGAAACTTTACGGTAATTGCCTTTGCTGATGTCAATACGTACGCGACTTCGATGGCGCAACGCAATGGTTAAAAGCGGCGGTTTCGGATCGAAGGTCTGACTCCCTTCACCTGCCTGTGTTATTGCGTTGTTGCTGCTGTGCGCTTGAGCAAGGCACTTAAAGACGCGCACTCAAAGGAACCAAGCAATCTGCACGTCTGTGCGGCCCGCTTGTACTGAAGACTTCACCTCGGGAAATGAAACACGCACTCAAAATGCATATGCCAGTGTGCCTATACGTACTGTATCGTATTCGTATACTGTGATTGTACTATGTACAGTAATGTACGAAGTTCTGGCGTAAGATGGTTACCATTTTTTTAGTGTATTTAATATATTTTCAACCATTCAGAGTTTTTGAGCAACTTTACGCTTGCCCAGGAAAACAAAGTTTGCCCTGAAAATTTTCACTGCATTGAATGTACTTTTTACATCAAGAATTTTTGAGCAACTTGCTCTTCCCCAGAAAAACAGTGTGCCCTGAATTCACTGTATTGAGTATATATTTTTTTATCATTTAGGATTTTTGAGCAACTTCCGCTGTCCCTGAAAAACAGAGTTGTCCTGAAAATTTTCACTGTATTGAAATATCTTTTATCATTCAGGATTTTTGAGCAACTTGCGCTTGCTCTGAAAACAGCGTTTGCCGTGAAAATTTTCAAGCCGGGAGGGCTGCTGGCGCCCTCCCCCACATACGCCTATGTTTCCACATACGTTTTTTCAGGCGTGACCAGGCGGAGCTTAGGTTGATTTTTGAGATTTTTACGAAGAACGAAAGTTACAAACAATTGAAATCTTAAAAAGTTTTTTTTTGTCAGCTATTTGAATAAATGGTGGAAGTATGTTTGGAGGCATTAGTATGTCTGGTAATTGGTTCAGTGTTTTACTGGATCCTATTGACGCCTGAAATGCAATAAATAAAATTACGCTCTGTCAAATTTTTCAGAAACGATCATAAAACGTGACTCCAACCGATGTCTTTTCAACATGCCGACAACTTCGTGCTTTGTAATGGAATTTTGAAAAATTGAATTTAAACGACTTTATCAAAATGCCTGAAAGGTGTAATGTGTTTACTCGAATATTCAGAACGCATAATAAAATTATTTTATCATACCAAAAGGAACTTCTCCAAAGTTTACACCAAAGGGGTACCGAGGTTAGATGGATCCCGCAGCAAGAAGCAAGTTTCACGTCCTCAAGTTCGAACACGAGGTCTTTCGGTAGCAATGTACTGTATTGACGAAATTACTTGTGATATTGTTGGGAATTTCAGTGCCCCCGCAGTGATTCAGCGCACCCATATAAATTCCGCGCCTGGAGAATTATGTCCCCCGTTTCCCCTCTTGTTAAAATCCCCTGTTTACACCACAAAACGACATTGTAGTATTCCGTGGAATTGACACCGAAGATTGCTGGATTGTCACATGTGAATGTAGTGGGTCACGTATAAAATTATCAGGGTATAGTCAAGTTAGCATTTCGTGCCCTAGAAACTGTGGGACTGCGAGGAAATCACAGATTAAGCAGATGTGTGATTTGACGTTCGTATTGCAGGCGCTGACGACCTGACAAATGTTTTTTCAGATGCAAACTGCAAGCAGGTTAACGAAACTGATTTTTTTCTTTCAGTTTTTCAATGCAGGGCATTGAAAAATCTTTTGTTAGATTGACTTTGCCTGCCCAAGTTCGGAACTAATCCACTACCAGTCACCTACACTTTATATTTTGCAGCTCATGGCTCGCTAGCTTGGAAACGCAGTTGCACGTATGTAGTTAAGTTCAGTTACACTTTTCAAAAATGTATTCTGTGGAATTTGGCCACTTCAATCTTGAGGTTTTTTGCTTTCTCTGCCCTTGTTTCAGCCTTTAACTTTTCTGCTGTTAGCACTGCTGCAGATGTGTGGACTGACGATGTGTTATGTTACGTGGAATGGATTTCCTATAACAAATTTGCGATAGACTCCTTGTTTGTTTCGTCTCTGGAGTGAAGTTACTTGAATACAGATATTTGCAAGTTTGAATCATCGCAAAGAGATGAAAATATACCCCAGTCGGCTGATTCCTTGAAAGCTTACAGAAAGCCTATCCCAGAACTTTAATTATCGTGTGTAACTTTATCATAATACTGCAGTTTAAATTGCAGTTAATTTGATATTACAAAAACTCTCCACTTCAAGACGCCAAAACTAAGAAAGCATAACTTTGCAAAGCAAAATCAACAATGGAAATTTCCCGCGAGCGCAATTTTGCCCTAATGTTAAAATAAATAAAGTTCGAATGAAACGACACTGAACATTGATTTACAGTAAATTAAATGCATCACAGATATGCGTGAAACGTCTTAACTATGTTGACTGGGCTAAAAATACTCACAACGGTGGATGTTGCTGTTGATGACAACGGTGGATGTTGCTGTTGAAAACATTGGAAGGGCCTGCATAATTGCGAAGGCTCCCAGTCTGGCACTTGGCATTGTGCAAGATTGGTAGTTTGCAGCATATAGTGTTTTTTGTGTTTTCGTTGTTTCCAGAAACTGATGGATTGTAATTTGAACTTCTGGAATCATTTCTTGTTTAGACATTACAGTAGATCGAAATACATTATTTGCTCCTTTGCTCTGCTTTGCAGAACTTCCATCCTTTCTGAAGTTCAAACTTGATTCAACTTCAGGACTTGACTACGAAATGAATAAGGTTTATCCAAACCCAGCGGTTGCGAAAAGAAATTGTATGGTTTGAGAACCAGTCTCAGATGCAGAAAACCTTCCCGAAAAACTTCAGCGTTGCGATTTACTGATTTTGATCAATCCTTTCATTTCATCCAAGGCAAGTAAATCACACAAAATCAAAACAAACACTTGCATCACATTACGGTTTGAGAAGATTTTTGTGTTGCTTGCCTCCTCCGTCTTGTGGCTTTCGCCCACTATGTCCAAATTCTTGAAGGCAATGTGAAACAAGCGTCAATACCAATTAACTACCAATCAGTTATCGACGAGGAACTCAGTTACCATAAGAGCAATCAGTTACCAAAAGAGTCTTGCTATATATCATAAAATATGTTTTTGCTCAGGCAGCAAAACATAATGCAATTGTGTTTGATCGCGAGTCATAGGAAAAGAGAATAGAATAATTGTTTT
>JGI24159J19872_10013975_pt1 | contig 10406 bp, 4 predicted proteins | sample Ectturendosymbi4_FD_19872 | JGI IMG/M metagenome (IMG submission 19872) | reverse complement strand
GTATAATTTGATCAGATGAAAATAAAAATACGTTTTGCCTGATGAAACACGAGCAACACAAACTTATGAAAATAAATAAATGGAATCATGCTATACGACTTAATAGCGCTGAAAGCTTTCGACACTTTGAAAGTTCTAAACCAGCGGTTTCCAACGTTTTTACGATCTCGTACCACTTGGGCACCCGAACTGTCATCGCCTATATCTTCTTCCAGAACAACTGTTTGATCGAATCTTAGTTTCTTCAGAAGAATGATATACACTAAAATAACAATAAAAACCACAACTAAATTTAATGAGATTTGTTTTTGTTTGCATTCCAGGCTTCCACCAATTGGTCGATGCGTGACGTAAATTTGCCAACAGCGCATCGACACTCATAGTGTTGCGCAACAATGGGAATAGCAGCTACAGGAAAATTTGTTTATTTAGAAACAAAGCCTGAAACAGAAACTAGAAAGCTGTGGATCCAGGTTTTTGCAACAAAAAGGGAAATTACTCGCGTACCACCTGGAAGACTTTCGCGTACCACTAATGGCATTGACTTTAACAATAACGTAATCAGGGTTTTTTAAGGTGTTTTAGGGACCCGATTCGGGTCCCTAGAATTGAAAACCGGGTCCCTGGAATCAGAGAAAATTATCATCGGGTACCTAGAATCAGACAAAATCGGGTCCATAGAATTAGAGAAATCGGGTCCCTACAGGACCATACCGGGTACCTAACATTTTCCTTAAAAAAAACGTAAATACATGTAAGTGCCGAAGCATACGAAGAGTGTACGCGTACCACAGGTTGGGAACCCCTGTTCTAAACAAATCGTAAAACAGTGTGTTGGCATCGAGAACAGTCCAATGCGGCCGAATTTAAAAACCACATCCGGTACATTACGCTAACCAGAAATTATGAATTGCTGTGTTCGCTTTCAAAATTCTATAGTGACTCATGGTTTCTAAATGGTGGGATTTTTTCAAGGCTTCTTCAAGCTAACAAGCAGATTTAGAGGATAGTTCGTCCAATGTGTTTGAAGCTGAATGTTCGGTGCATTAACACGATTCGATAACTACAGTAAGATCCTTGCTGTAACCACCGAAAGTTAACTGCGGTGAAGTACTTTTTTACTTTGCTTCGATTTATCTTGAATCGGCAGGTTTTCATATGATCAGGCCTGTTGAAGTGAAAACGCTATCAAATTTGACGCCAAACGACAATTGATAAACCATCTATTTTATCGATTTTGTTACAAATATGTTTTTCATGCTAGAGCTTGCCGACGATTTTCATCAACACTTACCGGTACCTCGTATGATCCCTTGAGTCATTTCCCAACCGTTTCAGTAGACGTCAGTGAACAGAAAACGTGGATGAGTTGTATGGCAAGCTATTACCTGTTATCGCGGTGTAATAACGCCTCAAGCAACTCAGCATTGCGTGGCATTTCTAGACTGATATACAGGATGAAAGCCATAACACTTTTAGCTGAAGAGTTAGTCTTTAGGGTGTACAAGTTGAAGTTGAAGAAAACTGTTTTAAAATGCATTTCAGGCATTTTCTGGTGTCAGTTTTGCTATTAATGTTTAGCGAGAAAGGGATCGGACAATCTTGTGAGTACTTAACATTTTGCGAAGCTTGTTTGTTCATAAAGTATTTTATGGTTTCTGTTCTATAAAACACCTTTTAACTTCGTCATAACTAAGTATAACAACAATTCAGCAACAGGTTAATATGGAAGGTTAATTTTTTTAAATTGCAAATAATTTTAAATCTTGTGTGTAGCGAAAACATTGAAGACAAATCATTGTCAGCAGGAAAAAGTAAAATGTGGCGACATCAAGCCGTTGCTAGTTTTAAACATCATCGATCAAGCGCCCTGGGGAAAATATACTGCTGCATTTGCAGGCAGTTCTGCTATAACGTAAACTAAGAATAGTTTTAATCATTTGTTGCTTAACTGAGTTTTTTTACTCTGTTGGAGGTTACTTCCCTATTGGTGTCTGTTAGTGACATCGGTTAATTTAAACTCATGTTGAGAAAAGTGATGAAATACTAAAAAAGATTACTTCAAAATTTTTTTCAAATAAACGGCCTGATGTACCCTTTTTTCGTTGTCAAAAATGTTTTTCAGTAGGACGTCCTCTGGTTTATGTTTTTTTGTCTTTCTCAGCATGTGTTATCTCATGTGACGTATGTCCTTTGCTGTTTAGCTACGTTTGTAAACAATCCCGTTTTCCACCTCTGCCAACTCACCTGCCCACTTTTAAACTGAAGAGCGCAATATATGACCTAATCAGGGCCAAAAAAAGTAGCTTCATATTATCTAGCAGCAGAATTGCTTGATGCTCAGCAATGTATAAAAGAAGAGTTAAATATATTTACACTTTCCTTTGACGCAGTTCGACCAAGAAGCTGCGGGTTTTTGTCTCCCCCCAGAAACGGCGTCATATCCGGATGCACTCGAGGGAGTAGAAGTGGATCAGTGTGTGCTGTAAAGTGTGCTCCGGGTTATTTGCTCAGCACAGCAAGAAGGACATGCGCATGTATAGGAGGCCTATGTGTTTGGGAAGGCGATAACCCAGTTTGTAAAGGTGAGTGGATGGGTGTATATGGAAGCGGACAACAAAAAACAAAGCTGTTGACAAATATAAGGCTTTTTCAGCTCAACGCCTGGTAGGTTAATTTCCGGCCATGTTTTTCTGATCATGCCCCATGCCCCAACTCCTACAGTAAGTCAAGACTAGCTAATATGCCACTACCTTACGCAAACATACTGGCAAGTATTTGCTGCACCGAGTGGTACCAATGAAGGTTTTTTCCCTTCCCTCTGGCAGTTTATGAAAAAGACAAGTTGCAAACGGACAAAATTGCCTGCAAATTGCCAGTCTATAAGTGGCTGCAATGTTTGTCTGTAAATTTCAACTTTAATCAAAATGTTTTAACCTATTAACCTTTGATCATCATTTTTTATCAATTAATCAAAATTTTTAACCAAAATCTTTCCTTTTTGATTATGTTTTGCTTAGACTTAACATATTGTTTTGCTTGTTAAAGTCGCTTTAACATTTAATCAGGGATTTCAACAAAGACGTCAGCACAACACGTGCAACGCCCGTGCACCTTGAAAGAATTTCATGAAACTTTTGCTTTTGAAGATCGCATGAGATGCTCGAAACATGTTTAAAACCCTATATTGCTATACGTACATTTACACAACTGTAACGTATGTTTATCAACAGGCAGGGCTTAATTTTGTGAGATGCGGTCAGAAATGAACACTTGGAGAACCTCGGAGCATTTGTGAAGAGAACAACTTTTTTCTGCTTTTACTCGCATTCAAATCTTTCGAAGTGTCGCACTTCCAGCAACCCAAACTTTTTCGATCCTGCCAAAGAAACCGCAAAGAACCTTTTTATAAACAGGATCCGAACACACATGTTTGAGTTACATTTATTCAGAGACAAGCTGTGTGGCATCAAAGAAAATGTGAAGTTTCAACTGCTCAGCTTGGACCCATAGATAGATCATAATTAGGTCTTTCACAAAAGAACCGATGTTCAAAACTTATTTTCATTGTGTGATCATAAATGCATAGACGCAAGGAACGAGGTCTGAGGGGTGCCGAACCCCAGGACCGCGAACAATAGCGGATCCAGACCTGCCGCAATGGGCGAGTCGAAAAATAGGGAGCCCAGTTCCAATTTTTCGTGATTTTTCATCCCTGCTTCGGGGAGGTCTTTGGGGAATGTACACCAAATTGCCCCCCGTTGGTTGCGCCACTGGTCGTGATAAATAAAAATCAGCGGATGCGCGATTTACTTTCAGGAAAAGCGTTCTGCGTGAAGTCTATCCAAGCTCCTTCCTAAGCTTGACTTAACGAGGATAATTTTATTTGAATATGTATTTAATTCAAAATTACTGATGGTAAATTTGAGGCTAATTGCCTACTATGCTGAAACAAGCTTGTTGGAAAAGTAAACGAACTATCATTATAATTAAATCAGATAAAATTAAAAGTAAAAGTTTGCGTAAATGCAACTGAAATCAGTGTACTTCGGAAAACTTGTGATGATAAATGTTTTAAACTACTATGTAATGCCTTCACATACATATGTGTACACAAGTCTTTTTCCTTGACTTCAGCTGATTGCAAAGCGACCGTTATTGGCGCATCACAATGTATGAACAGACTTGCCCTTAAGCTATGCCTTTTTGGTTATTTCCTGAAAACGCCACAAGTGGTGTGACAGCGTTGTGGTTGTGAATCTGGTTCTACTTCCTACTCCGCATAAGTCCAACTCTGCTGAACGCCGGTTGGAATTTAAATAAAACTTTGGCAGGTAGTGAATATTTTGAGATAATTCAAAGCCGTACGAAGGAAAAAATTGTTTGACTCATGTTTTTTCTCCCTTTGTTTTCGACTTCGGAAGTGAGTCTGTAAAATCAGAATAGCATTATGAAAGTACAATTGCAAGATGAAAGCGTTGTCATTTGCTGTGCCATTATTTTTGCTTGTTTCCATTTTGTGTGAAGTTGGTGGGTTTGGCTGATAAACTGCTTGGTTTAAGCGCTAAATTAGCCGCGGCCCGCGATACATGAAATCAGGGACCGAATTTGCTAAAAAACTTTGGGGGGGCAAACCTTGTTTTTGCGTTTCGATGACGTCACCATGTTCACTCAACAAAACGGTCTGTATTTCTACAAAACGCATCTGGCAACCCATGATACAGCAAGCTGGTGCGCCAAAAACAGCTGCGAAAAGCGTTACTCCAAGTGTTTTACCTGCGGTCACTGATTGTGATTACAAAAGGTCAGATACAAGTTTGTGTTCGACTAAAAGCTGAAGTAGAATAGGTTCCCTGAGGAAGTGTCGTTGATTTGCACTGAAGTATTTCTTTGGCTTATACTTCAAATATTTTATTAACCTGAAAACTTTGGAGTTGGGGTTGGCATTGCCCGTTGCCCTCCCTGGCTACGCGCCTGGTGGCAACCGTATTCTGATTGAAGGCTGCAGACCAGCGCAGGAATTCGTGATTGAGCGAACTTATGTGCACACCGATTCGGTAATTCAGACTAACCAACACAATTTTCAACAAGCATGACAATTCAGTTTACATAGGAAATCTGTATACTGTGTCTACAGATAATCCAGTGATAATGTTCATTTTTCTCATTTATTCCCTGGTTTTATCCTGGGGAAACGTTTCCAACAGCAATGTAACCATAAAATTTGCACAACTACATTACTTTTTATCACAAAATCTTGGGGGGGCAAAGGATATTATGTCCGCCCCTGTTCAAAAGTTGGGGGGGCATCTCCCCCCTTTAAACTCGGCGGTCCCTTCATGAAATCCAGAAAATAGACACAGTTTTACCTAGTCACTTTGTGTGTTTTTAATTTCTGGGTTGCTTTATTCTTCAAAGGATGCTGACTGTCAATAAAAGGAAAAAATTACTTATAAGACATGACTGATGTAAAACACATTGGTTATTTCATTATCATCCTAAATATCTTCTTGTCGTGGATGGTGCCACAACAGTTCATTGCTCACATTTTATAGAGTTTCTGTGGCAAGATAGCTTTTACATTCATCGTAAGTTTTGACTGAAACACACTGCAATTGCACTATAAATTTAGAATCATACCTTTCATGAAACCAAAACGTTTAGTAAGTTGGAAGTTAATTGGGAATGCAAGTTGAATTTAGATTTCACTCCTCTCAGAACTTGGTGCGATCAAGATGGCGTAGCAAATCGGTTGTCCAAACTCCAAACAATCGAGACCTTGAAGGTCTGCAATACCACCAGTCCCAGTACAATGCACAAAAGTTGTAACAGGATTTCTTTGAAACTGTCAGCTTCTGTAAAAACGAGCTTTTGTGGTCTATGAAAGTCTTATTTAGGCGTGCGGAATGTCAAAACCGGACGTATTTAAACAACGTAACCGTTTAATAATTGTGTTCAACCTACAACACGAACGAACTTCATTTTCAAACTGTCAAATATTTGGGAAGAGAGGAAATAAAAAACATTTTGAAGTCTTTACTCTGAACGCTCGCTTTCATTGGCCAAGAGCCAGGAGTATATGAAACATGTGTGCAACGACATACAATGACGTAACTTCTTTATGAGATCATTGCATATTTCTGTGCATCAGCTGCTCGATGTCCACCACCGGATTTTGAAAACGGAAAAATCTTTATCGTCGACAAATGGCCAACAGGTTTTGCTGGATTGTTAGAGGTTGAGAGCCTCCCAAACAACTTTCGAGACGGATGGTCTGTTGTCGTTGCTTTCAATAAAGGTCTTGGCCAGGTAATGAAGTTTGAAGTTACATCGTTTACATGTTATGTGAAGGTAAATATATCAAAAATGGCTTGCTGTTCTAAGTTTCTTGATATTTTTGAAGACCAGATTTCTTCGCCTTAAAAAATTCGTAATTTTTAATCGTTTGTAAATTTGAAAGTCTTACAAGTTGCACAGTCACTTGAAATTACAGCAATCATTTTATGCGTCTTTACTACAACTCAGAGCGCCCGTATGTCAAGCTGGACAGCAGAGCCAGCCGGGACTTCCTCACAAAGAAACGCCTTCACTATGAACAACGCCCCTCACAGCAGAAACCCTGTGGACAAGAACCAAAAAATGCGCACATTGTTTGTTGTTGAAGATCTTGACGAGGATTCTATGCCGGAAAGAGGTAAGTTGCAATAAAAACTTGAAGTTTTTCATTCAACAAAACGTCCTTTTCACTACTAGCTCAGTTGTCCAACTCCGCTGCAAGTTCTGTTTTTTTACCAGCAGCAACAAACGTCAAATACGTTACATCACACGGCCCAAAACTTTATATGCAACACCCAGCGCTTGTCACATATTTACCCCTTAAGGTGCGTCTGACGTGGAGCTGCAAGTGCGTCTTATTTTAGGGTTTATCCCCACATTCTTTCCAAATCAACCGTCCATCTCAATTTTTCAATTTCTAAAAATGTTCGGAATCTGTCCGAATTAATGACGTAAATAAACCGCAGTTTTGATATACAAGTAAAGACCTACTCATCAGAGCGAAAATATTTGCGAAAGTAATTTTGCAGCTTGTTAACCTAAACACAAATCAAAGGTTAATTTAATTATGTATTTTTTTGCTTGTGAGTCTTTAATATGGTATTTATCAAACAAGGTTTTCGGATATCAGTGTTTGTCAACAATGACTTGTTTACGCACAGTGAAGTAAGCGACATGTTCTGTGGTGTTGAGTTTCGATGTCAGCTTTCTGTCGTGCCGCCTGCGGAGAAGGGACGGCTAAGTTGAAAGTTTCTGATTTTCAGCGAGATTAGCAAAATTTAGACGAAATGCTGGTATCGCAATACGGTTTGGTCGTTGTACAATAAAATAAATAAAACTGACCTGTGTCAGGGACACTTAACTCCTCAAAATGATTTTATTTTTAAGATCAGCGAACTTCCGTAAAAATCATTTATGTTACTCTAACGGCATGTTTTGACGGTTGCACTCCAAACAAATTGTTGCTTCTCTTTGAACGATTAGAAGATGGTTTATTGCGGTTTACAGAAGATATTTTATAACGGAACACTTATCTCCGTCTATTTGCGCTGCATTTGGAAAATATATTTGCATTATTTCCGTCAAAGCACCTCAAGCGTCCTTTCTTGTGGTTGCACATGACAGCAGCACGTTTGCTATCTCGTTGAAAAGTAGTAACAAGCGCCAGAGATATAAATTTGTGTCTTTGTATAACCACGAGCTCACAGAACGAGCGATCAAGTAAAATGATTCTTTAAAAGTGTCAATTCAGTGGAGGACGGTGGCTCTCATAACAAACATCAACCTTTGTAATATCAGGCCATTTTTCGTAACTTTTTGGAGGTTTTACGTGAAATTTCTTGATTAGCAGCTCAATCAGACTTTCCACAGTGACTTAACTGTAACATCTGAACAGGCCGGAGTTCAACTGCTTTCCCAGAACATTCTTAAATCGTGATTAGTTGAACAGGCAATGTTTTGAAGTTCTTGATGCACCAACAAGCGTGTTATAAAATCAACAATGGGATTGATGTTTTCACAAACCCAATACTTTCGATGACTGGAGTTGTTCTTGACACTGATATCGTTAAAACCATTGCTATTTGGGATTTTGTTTCTAATCAACTACTCTGCATCAATTTTGTATCTTCGGCGACATTAGAGAGATTTTGTAGAAAGTGGGGCGCGATTCGAGCAATTCTTTCATTTCCAGCAAAATCATGTTGTCATTTAGTGCATGTTTCGCATAAGTTTTTCCTTTGTGCGATCAACAGGGAACAATGAAAACTAATATAGAATATCAAGAACTTAAATTTCTTATGCAATGTCATTTTTTTCATAGATTTCCAATGAATCAACAGTTTACCCTAAATGTTGTTTAGTTCCGTGTTTCGCTAGCTAAACTTCGCTGAATGACACATATTTACCAGGTCCGTCCTCAATGAACTGAGAGCAGTCCGTGCTAGCGATTGCAACTCAATTCACCATTTCGGCCTACCATTCACCAAGACCAAACTGGAAGCTGCTTTGAAGGCTACACAGCCTCGTAAAGCACCAGGTCCTGATGGTGTTCCCAATGAACTTCTCACAAATTGCGGAGAAACCCTCTTGAACTGGATGCTTTCCTTTGTAAATGCATGTCTAGCCAACAACCTCATTCCTAAAATGCATCAGTAGTTGTTAGCGAAACACGGAACATCAGTAGTTGCAATCCTGAAACCTGGAATGCCAAGTTCCAGCCTCGAGAGCTACCGTACGATATCATTGCTATGCTCTTCATTCAAACTTTTCGAAAGGCTTATCCTTAACAGAATTAACCCCATAATCGACCCGCTACTTCCAACCGAACAAGCCGGTTTTCGTAAAAACAGATCAACTGCAGACCAAGTCTGCTGTCTGACTCAAAACATCGAGCAGGCATTCCACGACCGACAAGTAGTTGGCTCAGTATTTCTCGACCTGAAAGCGGCGTACGACACTGTCTGGCACAAAGGACTTAATTAGAAACTGTCAAAGCTACTGCACTGCGATAAAATGACAAATCTGATAATGAATCTCCTGTATTGTACATCCTTCATACTACATACCAATTACGGACAAAGTAGTTGTCTGCACAACCTCAAAAACGGGGTCGCCCAAGGGTCGGTACTAGCGCCCACCTCGTGCAATGTTTACACTTACGACTTCCCCGAAACCTTGTCCACCAAATATATTTATGCTGACGATGTCGCACTGACCTTCTCAGCCCCCACTTTCAGTCAGTCAGAAAAAAAATCTAAAAGACATGACCACCGTACGAGAATACCTACCCAAGTGGCGCTTAAAGCTCTTCACCAACAAAACTGTCTGCTCAGTTTTCCACATCTGAAATCATCATGTAGGTTATCAACTCAAAGCAGAATCCTCTCCTGGAAAGCTCCTACCATTCCAGAATAATTCGACATACTTGGGTATCACCATAGGCGTACGAGACGGGGGGTCGTGGCGGCGGCCGCCCCCCCGGATTTAAAAAATTTCAGAGCAAACTCTGTTTTCAGGGAAAGCGCTAGTTGCTCAAAAATCCTGAATAATAAAAAATATTTCAATACAGTGAAAAATTCCAGGGCAACTTTGTTTTTCAGGGCAAGCTCAAGTTGCTCAAAAATCCTGAATAATAAAAAATAAATATTCAGTACAGTGAATTCAGGGCACACTTTGTTTTTCAGGGCAAGCGCAAGTTGCCCACAACTGAATGTAAAAAGTATATTCAATACAGGGCAAATTTTCTGGGCAACTCTGTTTTTCAGGGCAAGCGCCGTTGCTCAAACATCCTGAATGGTAAAAAATATGTTCAATACAGCGAAAAATTTCAGGGAAAATCTGAAAGGTATATTTAAAACAGTGAAAAATTTCTGGGCAATTGTTTTTTTTTTCAGGGCAAGCGCAAGTTGTTAAAAATCCTGTATGTAAAAAGTATATTCACTACAGTGAAAAGTTCCAGGGCAACTCTGTTTTTTTTAGGGCAAGCGCAAGTTGCTCAAAAACCGTGAACTGTGAAAAAAATTTCAATACAGTGTATATTCACTTGGGGGCGATCCGTGTAATTTGGGCTAGTGTAGTGTGTAATAAGGACCAACGTCGTGTTTGGTTTTAATGACTTTGATCTGGATCAAGCCCTCGTTTTCTGTAAAAATCGACAGTCGGATGTCGATAGTTCAACAGCTTGATATAAGAAGTTGGCAACTCTTTCTTTGTTCGTTTTCGAGTCTTCATTTTCGCTGGGTAGAGGTGCAGGGTGTCACGTTGAGAGCCGGTCTACGGTATATTCGTACTTCGATTTCGGCCTAAAAAACAGCAATTTTCGGTTGCCTTACCAACGCCCTAGCTCCTCC
>JGI24159J19872_10013974_pt1 | contig 10407 bp, 4 predicted proteins | sample Ectturendosymbi4_FD_19872 | JGI IMG/M metagenome (IMG submission 19872) | reverse complement strand
GAATTACGATAATTCGCTTGTGGTGACTATCACAGTGACTTGTTACTCATGGGCACCATCTAGCGGTGACCATTTATTTACATGTGGCGCCATCTTCTGGCTGCCACACTGACCAGCGAAACAGCCCTGCTCCTTTGCCTATCATGTCATCAAACGTACAGAATTGGTTGGGCATTCATTGATCCAATCCCTTGACTCATCATTGTTATACCTTACGAATGCTTATAAACAGAGCCGGAGGAAGGGCCCCCCGGCCGGGGGGGCGGGCAGAGAGGGGGCCCCAAATCTGACTGAGTACCTTTGTTACGGCATATAGAGACACATAACTGATTTCACACATTTCCCCTTTTTATATTTATCTAAATACGTCAAAGAAATTTATCTTCAATCGACCCATAACTTCTTAAAAGCCAACCATTGCAAAATGCATTGTGGATAGCTTCGTTGTCAGCATTTGTCTTGGTACGCTGGCTGTTGTGCAGGTAACGTTTTCTGAATTCACGTTGAAGTATTTTTAGTATAGCCAAGTAAAAAACTATTCAGGAAAATTAAGTTGTAGACCAGTTGTGTAGCTAGAGCTTTTAACCAGGGTGGGAAACGTAGCTGAAAGAGGCCCACTCGCCACCGTAGGGGGCCCCTCGTCAACATTCAGAAAAAAGTTTAGAAATGAAAGTGTATCCGGTTGTGGATTTCTATATAATAAAACCCGAAATCACAGGAAAACAACAGTCCAAAAACTTCCGACAAACGCAAAGAAACAACTTATTGAAAACCAAAGTACTGAATACCAAAATATAAGCAAAATGGGGGCTCATTTTTTGCATTTATTTTGTCATGGGGGAGGTTTGCACCCTTGAACCCCCGTCAATCACACCACTGTTGTAGACCTGTGTTGTATCCTTTCCCTGCACAAGAATAGAATAACCCGTATACAATCATATAAAATCGCATTCGTAGCCCGCACCTGTAATATCCAGTGTATCTTTCATCAGGGATGTGCAATGAAATCTCGAAACTTTACACCAATGCGAAATCCAGTTACAAATAACACAGTTCCCAGTGGGGGCCTCGGCCCAATTGTGGGCTGTTCAGAACTTTTTATTGGGCCGCTCAACACTTGTTATTGTGGGCCGTGTTTGTTGCGCCGGTTGCTTGCGGTCAGACATAGGCTACTGTAACAAATATATTGCACATTGATTGTTTGATGTTAAGAACTTAACACGGCATTGATGTTGTCATTATAGGATTTGTTGCATTAACATAGCATTGCTATGTTATAGATAACTGAATAAAACATAAGTTTGAAATTATGCCTTCAAAAAACACGGGCCTTTAATTACGACTGAAAGGGCATGGGCGTACCCAATAAGGAGGCAAAACGGTCATTCGCCCCGCCCCTTTTGGAAATTGGGACTAAGAACCAAAAATTTCTAGCAAAACTGAAGTCAGGACCTTAATACCGATTTAAATGATTTACTTGTTTCATTGACCATTTATCTGCCGGAGAAAAAGCTATTTGACAAGAACAGACATGTCCAACAGTTTGTGTATTCTGGTTATCAGTATCTCAAACGATTTTGTCAGTGGCGTGCTCGATTCCTAGAATCAGGTGTGTAGGCTAGTGCATTTGAAAACTTTTGATCCACAACACCCATTAAATCAAAACGTTCTGCCTATGATAAGACCTCAGCCGGATAAAATGGACTCTGCCAAACTACACGATTTTCCTGAATGAGCAAATTATCCCAACGCACAGTCCAAAGTCGGTCTTACTGCCGCCAGCCGTGTCAGCCGAGACAATTTGTGCGGGATTATCGTGAAGACTTCTAACGTTATTTTCAGTCAGCATTTGACTCGTGCCGTGACACACATCACGTAGGCTCTTTGCCGGAGACAGGTGTTAACGCGTGCTGTGTCACGTAAGCTTTTGTACTAGGGTATTTGACAAAGACCTGGGTCTGCGATCTTAAATAATACTATGTCGTATACATGTAACAAGAGTACATCGTGCATGAATGAAAATTAGGCCTGAAATGGATTCTACACACTGAAAAACATAATATTTGACATAAGAACCTAATGCATTAAGAAGATAGTGAGGACAATCATTTTCTGCCCTCAATATTCACATGGCGGCAAAAAGGGCCTTTTCCCTGTAGAAGGCGTAGATAAAGCTCAATTTTGGATCCAGCAGATCATTTCTCTTGTAAAATATCACCTCTCTTAGAAACTTCCAGATTCAAACCTACCTTGGTAATACCGAACCAAACAGTTTGGTGCGATGAAACAGGCTGGATCCGCGATGTACGTGCCAAAGACCACCTCTGACAGCTTCATTGTGCCGAAATTCAGTGCAGCAGTTGCGTCGATGTTAAGGTTACTTTTTCAGGATAATCAAAATTTTGTGCTGTGCCGGACGACTTGTTTTGAAGTATATAACTTGTTCTGCAGAGAGCTCCAAAAGACAAGCTGCTCGTCTACAATGTGAAAGACGGTTGGGAACCTCTGTGTCGCTTTCTGGGAAAGGATGTGCCGAATCAATCTTTTCCTCACCGGAACTCTGGCGGAGTTTGGTTTAAAGAGTCTCTTCAAGACAATATCTACTTACAGCAAATGCATCGGGAGGCGATGATTTCAGCGACGTTGTTGTTGGGCCTGACAATATACGGTGCCTACAAAGTCTTTCGCATCGTCAGATCGGGTTCCTGGTGGTGGTAAATTGTATGCAGGTTGCACGTAAGCTATTTCTCTGTAAACAGGAATTCTTCATGACATCACTTCGGATAAAATGTTGGCTAAGATTGCAGTTGTGGTGTAGTTACTGTAGTAGTGTCCATAGTAAACTTAACCAAAGCATTACGAGGTTTTAACAAGCTGCAGATCTGTTTTCATTAACAAGCACTGCAATGACGTCAAAGATTGAAATTCTACCTCTGCAGTGCAGTGAAAAATTTGGATTCGTTTCAAACATGATTTTGAGCCGTGTGATAACAATTCCTTACTTGTCATTTCAAACTATCACCTTTCCATCCAGTGATTGAGTCATTTGCAACCGAATGTAATTAAGTCCACTTTTTGAGGTAAATAAGATTTGATGAAATCAATAAATTTCTAAACTTGTGTAATTATAATGAGTAGGGCAACCAAAACTCAATAAAGTTAAAATTTTTCTGCCTTTTTCAAGGTTTATGAAACGCCCACAAAACAAATTTCACGCTGATACCACGAGCGACTCCAAAGTTATTAGGTCAAAAAAAGACAAAATTTAGCGTTCGGTCAAAATTTTCTTGCAGCAGAGTTTTGTGGATATTTTATTAAAGCTACAACAGATAATTGATATGTTTTTGCAAGTCTTGTTGCAATTATGACATAACAGTGGATTTGTTGCGACTTTTGACGTTATAATTTTGTTTTGTCCACTACTGGACAATTGAATAGGCTAGGCGTGGTAAAGCGAGGAACATGGTCTTACAGTACTTGGTTTGGTAAATGCTCAATCCATTATGCATGTAGAAACTTCAAAGGCAATAAAGTGAAGCAATACTTGATGCTGAAGTATAGCAATGCAAAACCTTCTCGGAGACTTCAGGATGGTTATTAACACTGGATATTTCTCTTGTGCATTTGGATTGAATTTCATCTATTGTTTGTTACCTCTAGTTTAGTTGAGTCTTTTACACCTTTTTTGTTTCGTTTCAACAGAATAAACATTTTACGCTATCGGTTTGATTTATAGTATATGCTTTGTATTCCGCATTTCAGTTGCAAACGCAGGAAATTTGATAGGTCAAAATAAAGTCAAAATTTGTAAATAATAAAGGCAAAATTTTTAAATTTTTAGGTCAAAAAATTAGTTGCACCAAATGAGTGAGAAGTACAATTGAATCCCATATCGCGAATGGAAGATCGGCGTTTCAGAGGAGTGTTACCGAACGGATTGTGGTTCTTGTAAGACATCGCCAGTTTTTAACTGTTCCATGAGTGTTGCTGTAGTGCAGTCATCACACCACAAACGTCAGGTTGATCAACCGCTAATGCTTTATGGAACACAATAAAGCCACGGTTTTTTAATTCGTTTGAACCTTGAAAAAGGCCTTTCTTCTGAGCAGTTAGTGACCATCAAGCTAAGAAATAAGGGTCCGCGTGANTGGATAAATTAAGAACCACTAATCCAAGACATCAGACCCAAATGCGCCTTTGTCATTTTTTGGCTGTTTCCCTTTTCTTTGTCTGTTGGGGTAAGAGTTCTATGGTTTCCCGATGGCAAAGTGACTTTTGGTTGCTATTCAAGCTCGTTAAGATCTTCTCAGATTTGCTTAGCATGGGAGCAGTGCAAACTTGCGCAAGTACTGAATAGCAATCTGATTTCTGAATATCTTTTTAAAAGAACATTGAAATGGAAAAAATCATATCTAAAAATACCAAACGAGCTTTACGTAACAGAAACGCTAATAAACTACAGTATTGCTCAAAAGAAGCAAATATGTTTTTATTGTAGGGTAATGCTGCTAGCCTTAACTTCTTTCGCCTAACTGACACGTAACAATCGGCATGATTCACCAAATGCAGGACGCAACCAAGGTGCTTGAGTTTGACGACACAATGGTCAGTATGCGTCTTATTGACCTACTGTCATATTGAAATTCACGGAAACTCGTTGGACGACTCTGGCGTCATCAACACGAAATCTGATTAAGTGAATGAAACTCAATTTCATGAAAAATTAAGACATAAAATTTTGACGAATATTTATCGAACTGATCATATACGGACAATAGACTCTGTGCGTACCTTGAATCTTGAGGCCCTAGGCATAAGCCTACATAGCCTGTTGGTAAATCCGGCCTGATGAGCAGGTTGTTATTGTTCTGTTTAGTCAACTTGCTAAAGGGTGTGATCTTGTTTTTTTCTTGTTTCGTTGTGTTAGGTCAAGGTCTCAAACACGCGGCCCGCATGTGGCCCACGAGGTCATTTTATGCGGCCCGCGATGCTTTGTGGGAATTTTCAAATAATTAACATTTACATTATTGATGGAGTAGTTTCTTCACCTGAGTTTAAAAGTTCGACTAGCGAGTGAACAAGTCCTTAACGAACGTACTGTACAAACGGCGAGAAATGATTTGCCTATAACTCAGTTCCTTCTGCAAAAAACATTTATAATTTTCTCATTTTATTGAATCACTCTGAAAATACTGGTAGGCCGATGTAATTTTTCTTTATCTAACAGTTTCTTCTTTGGGCTTCGACTTGGACCTTGTCTAAAAATTACTATGCTGAATTAGAATTATCTATTATTTCAATTAGCCATGGCGGACGCTCAGATATTGATAACCATTTGGAAACCAAAAAACACAAATCTTCTGTTGAGGCAGCAGTGTGGTCATCTCGTGTGTCACACTTCTTCAAAGCTGGTCATTCTGATGAGTCTCTACTCTTAGCAGCGAAAAAAGCTACTATTGTGTACCACAATGCTATAAATGGACAATCTTTTAGAAGTTCTGACTGCAACCTCTGAGTTTCAAAATTTTTCGAATCACAATGCCATTACAAGAACAAAATGTGAATTAGTAATTGCTCATTGCATTACTCCGATGATTGCTGCTGAATTAACTACACCAAGAATTAGATAAAGTGAATTTTGTTTCCCTTACTATTGATGCTTCGAACAGAAAAGAGCAGGAACACCGGAGAGCGCAACATTGCCCCCCTGACTTTTCATAGTGGGGGCAACGGGGGTGGAGGTGCCTTTTTATGGAAGTATCATAGGTTATTTCATGGTTTATCAAGTTCGACGTGAAACATATTTATTGCAGCTATTCGCACACCCAGAAACTTCAGGGTAATTTTCTATAATTTATCTGCTATTGTTTTTGAGGTCAACATTGTTGCTAAACAGAAACAAGCATATTGGCAACGATTTTTTCGTTTTTTTAAGTTTTCATTGCCCTCAACTCTTTTACTGCCCTACCGCTGTTCCGGCGTCCCTGGAAGAGGGCAAAATTGTTCGTTGTGGTTCGCAACTTTGAACCTGATGTCGGTGTGAAAGTGAAGCTTTTAGAATTTAAATCTCTTCAGGTGAAACTGTTGCAATACTTAGCGAAAATAGCTACATACTCCAAGCAAGATATGAACACATTTGTCTGATGAAGCTCGTAGTTCTGAAGCGTCCCGGTTTTCAATCATGAAGATATGGCATGCCTAAGCAAAGGTTAAAATGCATGATTCACTTCATATACCCAGGGCCGGATTAAATGAACGCGAGGACCCGGGCAAAGTCGTGACCGCGAAGCCCCCTAAATGCTTTGCGCAACTGCGTAGCGTTTCAAATGCTCTCGTTGCAACTTTGCAGAACCACCGATCAAAAACGTCAAAACTTGATACGATTTGGCAGCCTACACATCAGAGACAATTGGGGTGACCAGGTACGGCGGTTCGTATGTGGTTAGTTTGTTCAAACATGCAATGATGAGATTGCAGTTCGCTCATGTCTGATCCCTTTGCCTGCAGAGGCAGGTTGCGCAACTTGCTAGCGGATTGTTCTACGGTTGGTCTTTGTTGCGTGACAATAATACGGCAATACAATCTCAAACGTTCACTTCAAGTTGCGGTAGGGCCTAGTAGACGTTTTGCCGCATGTGACCAGCGCTCCTATACTGCGGATTTTTCCCACCTAGATCTGCTTTTTTAGTCGACGTGGGAGTCTAGGTATAATTATGAAAAAAAACTGTGAGTTGTTTTTTGAAGTGATAAATTCATCAGCAACTTACAATGTGTCCAATAATATAAAGATAAGTTTATATTACATCAGATGAGAAAGTAAGCTTATTGGATGAAGCAGAACGTGTGCAATCAGTTTCATATCCTCATATAAGATCATTGTCGGGGTTATATATAGAATGTTATTATCTAATGCCGATTGAAGAAACTGGTGAAACAAGGGTTTCGACTGATTGTTTAATTTTCGATGTTTCCCTGTGCATATATTTGGAAAAAACAAATTTCAATCAGCCAAGAAGGCATTGGAATATGTTTTTTGTAGAATTTTAGATCCCGCTGCAGTTTAAGATTGCACAAAATTGCCTAGTTTAATAACAAATCTACTCCTACAATTAGTGAGAGATACCATCAACGGAGTATGTTACCAGCGTTATGAAAAGCGTCTTCAGCAACAAAAAAGGTCGTCTAAATGTAAGTTTGCGTTGCAGAAGAAAATTTGGAATGGGAACCATAATCATATCAGTATTCGATTATCTTTTCATTCAAGTAAGCACACTCATACATTTTTGTTCGTAACACAATCTCTCTGGGTTTTTATTGTATGAATATGTTGTTTTTGGTGTGCATTCTGGGTTAATTGAAATCACTGAATGGGAACCCTACATGTGTGTGTTGAACATGGACATCTTGGCAGATAATGCAGCGAGACAGTGACACAACTGAGCGGTAAGCCACGTATAGTTTTATATTGTGTGAAAAGAAGTATGAGTAAATCTGTAGCAGTGCTTCCACAAGAAAAATTCATTGAAGAGACTGTGATCAACGTGACGCAGTGAATCAAACGACGCTTATGCAGGCTGCTTTTCACACAGTATAAAAATACGTGGCTTGTTAGAATACGTCCATGCAGACTTGTGGGAATACGTCTTTATCGTTAAGGTTTAGTTCCGACTTATTAGTGAGCACTAAGTGCAAAGCTATATTTGCTGTGGCGAGTTTTCGTAATTCATCTGCTCAGTATTTTACCCTGCGTGGTGCTCTAACTTTAATAAGTTGTCCGATAGTCTTGTCCACATACAATTCTACTTCTCATTGCTTAAAACAGTTTTGAGAGAGTGTCTAACTTTCTTGTTTTTTCACCGCTCATGTTGTTCTGGTCGTTAGTTATTCATAAATTATGTTTTCTTTGTAGAGAGTGCTCGAAAAATGGATATTAGGCATTTTATGAAAATAAAAAGCATTTCTGATATAGCTGAAGTGCAGAAAACATTTCAGACAAAAGATTGAGAATTGAGATTCAACCAGCACAGGTTAATGAGGTAGAAAGGGTAAAGCGTTTTGTGAACGCCCATTTGTATTACATCGTCAGCAACCTGAAAAGGATAAGAAGAAGTTCAACGTTGCCCTCCTGGAAAAATTTCTGTGAACGCCCATGAATCCATTGATTTCGATCTATTTCTTGGATCACAAAGCGTGGTGCTGTTTGATTCATTAAGTCACTCGAAAGCGATAAATGCCAAAGTTGTCAATTTCCTTGACCTATACACTAAACGTAGTTATCAAAAACCTTTACAATTTTGACGTGTGGTGAACAGCCTAAAAACCTGAAAAAAAAAGAAAAAGGAATGTTTTGATATTCAAGCGCGAGACCCCGGGCATTTGCCCGGTTTGCCCAATGGTTAATACGGGCCTACATATACATCGCACATCATGATTTTACAATCAATTTATCATGCAAATCTCGTGAAATCAATTGTCTAACTACTGGCGCATATTTTTCAGTGGCGTAGCCATCACAAAAATTTTTGGGGGGGCCAAAATGTTTGATTTTAGGCGAATAACACTATTTTGCTTAGAAAAACGCCTCTCAAAGCACGAAATGACTATTTTTTCTAAAAATGTTTGGGGGTATGCCCCCTTCCCCCCCCTGGCTACGCATATGATATTATTCAGTTAGCTTAAACACAAATATACCGATACATCCGTTATCCGAATAGTAAAAATTATTGATATTCGAACTAACCTTAGTGAAAGCTAAGTAACCTAATATTGCATCTTTTACTTTCTTTCTGCTTCTACGTAGGCTACCTTGCTGATAGAAAATAAACCTACAGTAGAACAGGCTGTGCAGTGTAGGTAAATGGCTATTACTGTGAAGAAATTTTTGTTTTCTTCATAGTGTAGGTAAATGGCTATTACTGTATGTACCGGTACTCTGTAAGCATGAAACATTGCTGAAACAAGGATTGTGGCATCAATCTCAGGGACTGGCCTTGTAATTTCTGAGATATAGCCTAACAAATTAAAGTTGCAAAAAGTCTGAAAAGGTGGAAAATAGAAAAACGTTTGTGGAAGTTTGAGGCCATTACAGTACTTGCCTGTTTTGTAAAATTGAAAAGTAGGATTTAACGTATCGATAGATCTACAATAACTTCAAATATTTCTTTAGTGTTAATGGAGAAAATAATTTTTAACCTTCCGGGATATTCAAAAGCTGCTGTAATAAGCGATTTGTAGCCTTCTCCTTTAATCGGTGCTCTATTAGGTGTTTTTCACTGCAACCATTTTCGACGTGCAAAGTATGCAGCGGTCTTGGCGTCAACCTTCCAGGCCTCGCAGTGTAACATCACCAATTTCTATCATTACGCCATGCTCCCCCTCAAAAATTTCTACACACCACTGAGTCGGGCCCCGCAAAAGTGTTTCAAATAGGGCCCCGCACTTGCTAACGCCGGCCCTGTATGTCAGTTGCAAGTTGAGATTGTGCTTTTCAAAATCTTTGAATCTGTCAATTTATTCTTCAATCAGCGAGTCTAGGACCAATGTGCATTCCTTCACGTTGCACGATCTGCCTGCCACTTTTGTCAGTTGAGGAAAGTGCTCGGCTGAAATATGCGGTCAGCTGAGGACAGATTTTAATTAACTCAGTTTCTTTCAAAATGCCTGGATTTTTTGCCACATTTCATATATAAATTTCGTTTCACCCTGCACAGCAACATTGAGCTGATATTTCTTCGACATTACATCGCACAAAAAAGCAGCATTTCTGCAAAAATTTGTTCTGACAATTTGCAAGATATATTACTATCACCCAAAAAATTGCCAATTTGTTTTTGCAAAGACAAAATTTTTTCAAGCACTTGTCCCTGTGACAACCAGCGCACTTTTGAATGGTACGGTAGATCTACGCTGAATGTCTCGTCATCATACTGAAGAATTTGACGAAATTGCCGATGCCTCATTGCATTCGCTCGGATGTAATTCATGACACCTATCACTCCATTCAAGGTATCACTCAGCAAAGCAGATTCAGCACACAAGTTTTGCTGATGCAAAATGCAATGAAAAGACATCAGCGTGTCTGGATTTGGCAGATCTCTTCGTAATAATGCCACAAATCCTTCATGCTTCCCCATCATATAAGGTGCACCATCTGTGCACACGCTTACCAAATTACTTAAATTTAGGTTTACTTTACAGACTTTTTCTTTAAAGAAATTTAAAACGTCGATTCCTCGTGTTCTCTCTGTAAGGGTACCCAAACCCAGCAGCTCCTCATAGCACTGAAAATCCGAAGTTATAAGTCAAGTCAAATCACTGTCTATTGAAAGAAATCCTTTCTCAGCACAGAATCAGACACTAAGATCTTACAGAGTATATATTTCGCCTACAAAGTAGGCATCATCAGCT
>JGI24159J19872_10013972_pt1 | contig 10407 bp, 10 predicted proteins | sample Ectturendosymbi4_FD_19872 | JGI IMG/M metagenome (IMG submission 19872) | reverse complement strand
AAATTCTTGTGGGCGAATGCTCACTTTATTCGAACTATTTGGTGCAGTCTTCCTTTTTATTTGGTGTGGGAACCCTGTTCCCACACCTCTTCTTTAGCCCTACACCCCTGGGCTTCCTCCAATTACACGTGCATAGTGTTATTCCTTGCCTTCGTCTGTTATCAACAAAACCGTCGCCTGTAGGTCTTAAATAGGGAGGCTTTAGGTTTGTGCAGGGAGGCTTAACCTTCTAAAATCTGATTAAAAAAACACTGATTTATAGTGTTTTATAGTTCATTTTGGGAAGCTTCGAAATTTGTTTGGTGGGGGTAAGCCCACCAAAACTCCCTGTGGCGACGGAACTGGTTACCAAGAGCAGTGGTGAATCTAGGGTATGGCAGGCATGGCATGTGCTATGGGCGTCACTTTGACGGAGGGAGCAAAAATCGTTTGTCGAAAGTAAAATCTGTTCTTACAGTTTCTTGAACCTATATTTTTAGCCCCACACATTCACAAACTGCAAAGCTGCATCAACACAGCGCCCTTACCTAATGCATGTGCTAGCACCACCAAGCATTATGACAAAACTGTGGTAATGTGGCAGAACACGATGGTCAGTCATTGTGATAGAACAAGAACGCTCGCATGCCACATCTACGAGACCTCGTCCTCACGCTATAAGAAAGGATAAGTCAGTCCGTGCTGCTGCAATTCAGGCAAGAAGATATTGGTCAGCATCTGGCTGATAGGAGTTTGTGTCCGTGACTGTGAGAATCTGACTGTTACGCCAGTAACTGCTGTTGAGATCCTACAGATTTGCAAATTACCTAAACTGTTGCGGCCCACTCCGACTTTACGAAACTTCTTCGATGGCCGCTAGTGTTCGATAAATAGGCTGAATATAATGCCTCAGTCCAGAGACTAAGATAGAGAACATTAGTTAGTCCTCGAAAAATTAGCAGTATCGTTACCGTTCCAGTTGCGCAAAAATCTTAACACATGAAAGAGATTTGTTAGTCTTGTTTAGATCTAGCGTGTTTTGTCCGATTTGGCTTTCTGTTCGCTGTCCAACGCCTAGTGGAACGGTACTGACTGTGAAAAACTAAAATCTACATGTTACAATTTTGGAGCTGTGCACAGTTGAATTGTAGATGGCAAGCAATTAGACGAGAAGATTCTAGATTGCAAAATGCTAGTTTCAAGTCGTACAACTTTAAAAATTGTCGCATCCGAAGTCTTCCTGACATTCTTCGAATTGCTTTGCAATAATGCTGATGATGGCAGTATGTACTGTAAGCTGCGAACGGTCTTTTAATAAACTGAAACTGGTACTTTCATACCACCGGGCCTCAATGACTAACAGTAAGTCAGAGCAGGTTGTGTGATCTAGCTCCGATGAGAATAGAAAGGGCGAAAGAGAGAAAGCTTACTTTGATGAAATCATAGACTTTGCTTCGATAAAGGCACGGAAAGTGTTGTTTTAATTAGCATTTTTGTGTAATTGAACCGTAAACGGCCGGATCTATTTACGTTTCGATAGAATTGTATCTGTCGTACACAAGTGATACATGCCTTGCATTAAATAATTTAATGTGCAATTCAAATTTAATGTGTTCCATTTTAAAGGAAATTGTCGTTTGCAGAACTTGCAATATGTTTTCTGATTTTTTTATAAGATATACAATTTTATCAGGTAACACTACGTAGACCTATGAACTATGATAACGTTGCTATTTCAAAGTTTTAATATTCTTCATAATAAAAATAAATGAGTATAAAAGTATGTTGTGGTCCTTATGGATATGAATCATATTATTTTTGCTGAAACGTTTAAAGCAAAAATAAACAAGAATATTTTCCGTTTTAAAACATTTATTTTCTTCATGATTTATCGTTCGTTAAATTGGGCCTATATCTAATATTGAAATTATTAGAAAGGGCGCACATTTAAACTTTGCCATGGGCGTCACTTTGCATAGATACGCCACTGACCAAGAGACATCTATTTCAAAAACTGTATTACCAAACCATGCCAAATTCATCAAAATGAGAGCAACAACTTTTCTAAGCTGTTCTTGTTGAAATGACTTTTTCTATGACTTCAAATGTTACTATACCGTTGAACAAAGGGGATTTCTACGACACTCGATTGCCTACCCGTTGGCTCTGATTCACTCTACTTGTAGTTCAAGCTTACAATATGAGCTCTAAGTTAGCCGCGCAAACACATCAACTGCACTACCCGCTTCAAGAACGTCATTTTCCGACATCATTACGTCATGCGGATGAATACCAGGTCCATTAAAACTAACCAATTTACCTTTTGCAGATTTCTTCACTTCAACCGCCAAAATTTAATGTTGATAACCCCATCTAACGGCCAGGCTACAGCTTATGGCACTTATTGGAAATATCTCGCTGAACATTAAAAAACAGTATGAGATGTGCCAAGAAATGTCTTTTTTTATTTTTGATGACGGCAAGTAGCGGTAAGCCAACGCCTGAACTATGCTTCTTGCCAGGGCGGACGCTCTTCCCAAAGAGCGCTACTGCGATTCACTCAGTGGCCGTGGATCGCCCACTCAACCCTCCGATTGAGAGGCGGACTAGCCATCGCCGCCCCAATGAATCGTTCGTCGCCAATGCCTAGGTGTTAGGTGATGTCATGATGTGCTGCTGGGGCGTTGCTAAGGAACCAGCGATAGGAGAAAAAGGATTAAGCTAGCCTTGACTATTTGCCGTGATTTCATGCAGGGCATTTTTCATCAGATATTCAGAGAAGGGGCAATCTAAACCTCGAAATACCGGATGCCAGTTCAGTAATAATGTTTGCCAATCTGCGGTCATGTCATCTCTTTCCGTTGTTCTAAGGACTTTTGACTGAGATGGGGGAAACGGCTCTGTCTGGAGAGCGAGGTGTGAGGACTGGGGCGCCATAGCTCCCCAAGTAGGTGTGTCAAAAAACCCTGATTTCAAGACAAACACCGGGGTACTTTAGCACATTGCATTTGACCCAGATTTTTGAGTAAACATTTCATCAATTTGCTCACTCCACATGTGTCTTTTTAGGCTAGCCTACCAGTCCAGGGCTTCAAAACACAATACCTGAAAAGAGCTAGACCGTTTAAAACTTTATTTAAAACTAATAAAGAAGAATTAGAAATTTTGAATTCCTTTCAAAATTTAATTTTTATCAACAAAGTGCCGCCGGGGCCCAGTGCCCCCTGCCCCTCTTGCTACGCCACTGACTAGGGGCAAACAAATTTGCTTTAATGCCCTCAAACAATAATAATTTTATCAACTTTATACATTCGACGTTTTTGTTCGTACAGGAATTGAATGTACCAAACCAGCGTGAAAAGTTCAAAAATTTACTGTTCCACATGGCATTTATATTTTTTAGGTAGTGTGGTCAGCAACTTAACTGAAAAGTTGTTATCTAAACTGCGGTTTGCTTCTACCTCTCTAGATTATCATGGCTAAACGTAAGCAGGCGTTTGCATATAACGACAACTATTTGAAACTTAGATCTACTTCAGTCGAGGTAAACGGTGAAATCCGGCCACAGTGCATGTTATGCTTATAAGCCCTTGCTCACGGATCTCCCCAAGAAGCTGAACTACGTCGGCATCTTGAGCAAAAATATGTAAAATATGTTGATGAAAACCTTGAGCTTTCTAAAGAGAAAAAGCACCAGGTAGCGTGAAGTCGTATTTATCGTCCATCTGCTGCTGGAATAATAACTTACTCCCATTTTAAAGCAGTGCGTGCTTCTTTTTCTGTTGCTCAGAAAAATACAAGAGCAAAAGCGCTTTATACGGCAGGAGAGAGCTTGGTCAAATAAGCGCCCGTGAAAATAGCCTGGGTAATGTACAGTGATGCAGTAGGTAATAAGTTACCTGTGGTTCTTTTGTCAAACAACACCATCAAGTGGCGCATCCAAGAACTCTCAGTGGATATTCTAATACAAACTATTGCTGCTGCGACGCGAAGTGGAAATCTTATTTTAGAGTTCGAGAGTTGGGAAAGAGCACAGATTTAGGAAGCGATGCACAGTTCATGGTTTTCGTGCGATACCGTGCAAGTGACGGCTACGTGAAACAATTTTTCTTTTGCCACCCACTTGCTAAACATACCACTGGAAAAGAAATATTTAAGAAAGTAGATTCCTTAATTTAAGGAATATCAGTTTTCGTGGATTCAACTGTGTGTCTGTTTTGTACCGATGGTGCTTTGGCCATGATGAGAACCGAAAAGTTTTTATGAGTTTATGAATAAGGAAAACAAAATATTTAGGTAGTTACTGACTTCTTCACCGAGAAAAAGTTTGGCACCAAAAGAAATTTAATAAGATCTGACATTAGTTTTAAAATATATTCCATCTGCTGTCAATCACATCAAATGCCATCCCTACGCACGCGTTAATTTGGTGCTTTTTGTGACGAGATGGTGGCAGAACATGGGGGGTTTGCTTCATCTGAACATCCGTTGACTCATGAGGAAAGATGCTGGAGAGAGTGGCCCACGCAGTGACACCGGTGTGTTATTGAAAGAACAGAACCATAACTTAGCTGAAAGATCAAACGGCATCAAGTGGATTGCCAAATAGCTATTCGTAGGTGCTTTTTTTATATGTCTGAACCAGCTAAGGCACGATAAAGGTAAAATATTTCAGATGTTTCGAAGACATCGTCGCGTAAGGTAACATACAGCCGTGGATCCATCGAATTGAAAGCGGAAAAATAGCTGCTTTTCAGGCATTAAACACGTTTGCAGACGAGGTAGTGTTGCAACCTCTCGGTTGGTGTTGCGCTGAATGCGCGACTCACCACGAACGGAATGTGCGCGAAGAACAACACCATATATATATGGCGCGAACAAGCAATAATAGATTGATCCCGATGGAGTGATCTTGGTGAGTGACCTCTTATAATGCTTGTGAACTTGGTGAACAGTTGATTTACGTGCTAATGGTGTCGAAGGGAGTGATCTCGTCGGGTGAACTCTATTGTTGCTTGCTGCCACAGTGCGAAGCTTTGCGCACTTGCCGTTCGGGCTTTCCGATCGCAGCAGTAGAAATTGATTTGCGCTGCATTCGTCAAATCTTTCTTGACCGCCTCACTACATCTCTCCGAGTTGGATACAGGCTTGTAACCAGCTTTGGACACCAGGGGTGGTGACGAGTTTTCTGAGAGGGACCAATATTTTTCAAACTATGTCCAATAGTTTGCAACTATGCCCAACATATTTTTCCAGGGGAGGGGGAGTTTTGCGGGGGAGCTTCGCCTCCCCTGCGCCCCCTGGTTACGAGCCTGGTTAGATAGATATATCACTTCTCACAATTTCATCAAAAATATTTAACTGGATACGAAGCCGTTTTGAGGTGCCAGATGTACAGGTTCACTGTGAAATTGATTGCATTGCTGAACAGCTGATTGAACTGCAAATTTGACAGCGGTGGAATCTCTGACTCAATTTTGGATGAATGTCCATTCCATGGAAAGAAATCTCTTTAATCTGTGTCGGCAAACAACAAACGCTCATTTGCTTTTTCCAACTGCATACCGTTGTGAAGCTGTTTTTCAATACTATACCTATTTTTAAAACCAAGCACCGACACCAACTTCAACCAGAAGACGACATCAGGTGTGCGTTGACGACCACAGGTCCTTATTTCGACAAACTTTTGAAACAAATTCAGAGATATGATTCTCATTGAAATTTGTGAATGTGGGCGATGAAAGAAATTTTCTAAAACCAATGTTTGTATTATTTTCGTAGTCTTAAAAAGGTTGGGAGGCACTGGCCTATAACGATTTCGGCTATGACGACAGTTCGCCTATAGCTAGATAAAGCTGTCTCAAGTACAGCACAAACGAAACTTAGCGACTTTTTTGCAAGAATGTAGTGCAGCACTGTGCTACTGTGTGCTCTGTTTTGCATGCAAATACAACCGCCAATTATTTCAAATTATTGTTTGTGTTTTTCTTATCAGAGTATTCACGAAAACACGATAACATAAGGGTCAACTCTAATCAAAGAACACTTTTAACCCTAGTCAGGCTCTGGCCTTCAATTAAAAGGCCATTTTAGGAATGGTTTATTGCAGTTCGGCTGTAAGGTCAGTTCGCCATTAGTGACGCTTTTTCTTTGGTCCCTTACAGTGCCGTTAGAGGGCAGTTTTACTGTATATCAAAACAACTTTTTTCGTATAAAACATGTGCGACCACCATCGCCGAAACGTCCCGTCGCCGAAACTGTCCAGACCCTATTTAGGCGACTTGAGATTAGGAATTGCTTGCCCCTGCGGTGCACGTGACGTGGTCAATGAAGCATCACGAAAGTACAAACTTGCTGTAAAGTACAAATCTTCCGGGTGTCGATGACTTCTCTTTTTAAGCATATCGGCTCATGCATCAAACAACAAACTACTTGTGTCAACGAGCATTGAGAAAGTGGATGAATGGTGTGACCGGTCAGGGTTCAGAATGATCCAATCAAAACTTGCAGAGTTTTTTTGCAAATACCCACAAATACGAACGAATTATTTAAAAAGTCTATGATAAAGTTATCCCGGTAAGGAATAACAAACACAAATTTATGTGCGCAATCTTCCAAAGAAATGGCACTACAATTACCGCATTCATTTTTTGGGCACGCTGGTTACATTCACAGTCTCACACTCAGTGGCGTGACTGGCGGCGGGGCAGAGGCAGGCGCGTAGCCAGAAAGTTTGGTGGGGGGGGAAAACAAGAACCAAGTCTCAACATTTAAATATGTAATGCCTCTTGTTTTTAAACCATCATCCATGAAATATGCTTTTTTCTGGCACTTCTTTTTCTGAAAATTTTGTTGCGATTTAAGCCGGCAAATAGAAAGTATGCTTTCATTGAATTAACAAGTTTTAAAACTTAGTTCTTAGTAAATTTCCAAGTTTCTACTGAGAATGAAAGCCACCATTTTCTCGTAAAACTTTCCTACGAAAGTGTTTGTGAAAATCTTGATGTTAGATCTGCAGAATGCTTTTTTCAGCCAATACTGCAGTTGAGCAAGGAGTCATCGTGGCAGCCATTGTGTTTGCGCTTTTTATATTTGCACGCTTCTGATGTACACCAACACACGCTCAATCGAAGCCGAGTAGCGACTCTGATCTAAGACACCGAGTCCCGAAGCAGGTCTACAAAACTTGCGCGCATGTANACTAAGACGTTGATCTTGTCTAATTTTTGAGCGACCTGGTTGACGTGTGCAACTGGTCATNCAGACGCTAGGCTCCCTCAACGTGTTTGAAAAATGTTTGGATTTTCTGTCATTAAACGCTATGAAATGCGACTGAGGTAGCATCTTTGTACGCTACTTGCACTAAGCTTGCTTCCCACTACCCATTAGGTATTTATCTATCTAGTATTTCAAAGTTAACAATAAAATCCACAAATATTACAAAGACAATTTTGTAAATTGGGGAGAGCTATGCATGCCCCCTAAACAAACCTGCTTATGTTTGACCCACACAGTCTACGCAGTGTGAAAACGTTGCGTATTTGCGAAAACGAAGCCACAATCGATTATTACCACGGCTCTGCAATAAGTTAAGAAATAGGCCTCCTTGTTGCCGCGGCTTAACACAACGGTTGGTAAGTTGATCTAGACCAGTGGTTCCCAAAGTATGGATCAAAACCCAAATGGCGGAGAAGCGTCAAAAAATGGGTCGCGCCGAGGCGATCCAAACCGGAGTTGTAGATTTTCAACGTTACCACTGCTTGTCTGTCTGTAGCGTAGATACTTGAGAAGAATACATTGCTGACAATAAAAATGAACTTAGCAACTTGCTGCCAAAAATCATCCACACAATCAATATTTTTTTCATATGTTGTTTGAGGCTTGGGTCACGAGGTGTTACCCAAAGTCAGATTTGGGTCGTGCTCAAAAAAGTTTGGGAACTAAGCGGCTGAAGCCTTTCTTTATAACCATTAGTGTTTGAATAACATAGTTCAATCGACTAGGGAAAAATTCAATTTAGGTCACATGCGCTTTATCGAGAAAACAGTAAATGGCAGCGTCAATGGCCTCAACACTTACAAACCAAAAAGCATCTTTCTACTTTCGTTAGATCATTCTTACTATTTTTGCGGACTCTTCGAGTTGTAGCTGAATGCTGTTTTCAAATTTATTGTAGGATTGGTTGGCTATTAAAATCAGGTGAATTTGGAAAAAAATATTCAGACTATGTACAGGACGGATTCTGATTACGTGAACAAACCTTTTTTACTCTCAGGCAAGGTAAAGGGAGATCATTAATGAAACCCTTAGGGATCCACATATTTGTGATTAAACCGTCACCGCAGGTATACATGCCATCACCATGGGCGTCCCGAGGGGGGAATGGGCATTTGCCCCCCCTGGAAATTGGGACTAAGAACCAAAATTTTTTTGAAAACCTGTAGTCAGCACTTAATTCAGGTTAATTGATTTCTTGTAATGACAGTTTGTTTGCCGATATCAGTGGTGCAGGAGGCGGGGATGCAAGCGCGCCCTCAAAAATTTTGACTTTGGTGAAAATTCGGACAAAATTCCTGAAAATCGGCAAAATCCGCGGAAATCTGGAAAAAATCTGTGAAAATCTGGGCAAACTCCCTGAAAATACGAGCAAAAATGGCGTCCAACGTGCTTTGTTTTTTTTTAAAATTGGCCTCAACGTGTGCAGAATCACATGAAAACTTTTTTTCATTCCAAAAACGGTCTTCATGAGAAAATATTCGCACAAAAAATGGTCCAAAAATTTTTCGGGCAAGTTTGAGGAAAGTCGGGAAAAAATCCTTCGCACCCCCAAAAATTTGCCTGCTCCTTCACCTATGGCCAAGACGACCTGTACATTGCATAAGAGCCAGGTTTATCCTTGTGGTGACATGTAATGATGACATTGCAGTTAACTAAGGTCTGTTTTTTGGTCAGCAGAGGTAGGCTGCGAAGCTTGCGAGCGGATAGCTGTTCATCCTAATTGCGTAACAATCACATAGCCTCAAATCTTCAAACATTCACTTCAAGTTACGGTGGTGGGGGTTTTGTTGCATGTGACTGTTGAACGCAGAAATCTAGGAAGGTGACGTAATGCAGCACATAAGTGTAGGAGAAGGCAAAATTTTGGGGTGCGAAGGATTTGGCTGGATTTCCCCAAACTTGCCCGAAAAAATTTTGGGCCACTTTTTGTGCGAACATTTTCTCAAGAAGGCCTTCTTTTGGGATGACCTCCAAAAATAGGTCTTCATGTGATTCTGCAAACGTTGGGCGCCATTTTTTTTCAAATCAAACCTCGTTGGGCGCCATTTTTGCCCAGATTTTCAAGGATTTATCAAAGGTTTTCACAGGTTTTACCAGGTTTGCACAGATTTTGACTGGATTTTCAAGGATTTTGCCCGGATTTTCAACATATTGAAACTTTTGGGGGTACGCGTGCACTCTCTGCACCCCCACCTCCTCCACTACTGATGCAGCAATACAGTGACTGCTGATAGCGGTTAACAACGTAGTTTTATACTGTGTGAAAGAAGCAAGAGGGAAAATGTAGCAATGCTTCCACAAGTTCGACAAATCCACTGTTGATGTGAGACTGTGAGCGTGACCATTGTGCTTGAGTGAATAGATTAATCCAGGGGTGTGAAATTAATTTGGTATGGAGGTAATTTGAAGAAGGACACGTTAAGCGGAGGGCGTACCTTCTAATCATCAGAAGAATCCAATGGAAATAGAAGCAAGTCTCGGTTCAAGTTTAGGTCTAAGTTATAGGAAATTTCAGTATTGTTGATTTTTTCCTGAATGCTTCCGCGGGCAACTGAAAACGCTGAGGCGGACCGCATGAGGCCCGCGGGGCTCCCACTTGTGGCTTAATCAAACTACATTTATTCCGGCTTTTTTGACACAGTATAAGACTATGTGACTTGTTGGAATACCTGTCATCCGTTCAGGTATATTTCTGGTATCGGAGTGAGTTCTTAGAGGCAATTGCAGCTCTTGCCGAGACTCCAGAGTCTGGAGTCCAAGAGGTTGCAGCTCTTGTTTCGAAGTGACACTTACAAGTCTTGCTAGATAAATTAACGCATTAATTTATAGTTTCTTTAAACAGCAGGGCAATGCTTCTTTAAAAAATCGCTCTGCTTTGAAAATTTGGAAATAGGTTAATTTGTAAACTCTATCTTAATATACTTGGCTGTTGCCAGTGGTGTGTTTAAGGGGAGGCGAGCGAGGCACTTGCCTCGGGCCCCCCCTTTTTGGGGGCTCCCCCTTGAGGTGTTACGCGCGTAAAGTTTTCTTAGTTTTGATGAAAAACTTATTATTCACACAAATAATGTACTACAAAGCAGATCATAAGTAAGTACTCTGCTTTCAAAGGGGCCCCCTACAGAAACTGTACTGTGCAGGTACTTTGCTTTG
>JGI24159J19872_10013969_pt1 | contig 10408 bp, 7 predicted proteins | sample Ectturendosymbi4_FD_19872 | JGI IMG/M metagenome (IMG submission 19872) | reverse complement strand
ACGCTTATGCGACCATTGACTATTTTATATCAGGTTTCACAAACAAGGCCAGCTCATCTAATGAACCGAAGAAACGTTTCTGACTAATTATTCGCACAAGTCAATTTGTAATATCTTTAGCGATTAAGTAATGTGCAGTACAAAAATATTTTTGGCGATGAGTTTCAATGAAATCAAGTGTCATATCAACACCTCTTTAGGTCTGGTGGGGGGCATGCATCCCCTGCATCCCCCCCTGTGTTCGCACCTGTAGGTATTACTCTGAGTGTCGGTAGTACAAGTAACTGCATGGAAAACACTTCTATGGAAGATTAATGTGACCAGGTGAAAGCCTTTAACAGCAGCTTTACAAAAGTTTTTATCCAGCCAATAAAAATTACTTCACATACCTCAACTACGGCAACAAACATTGTAAATTTGGGTTGAATCATTTTCCGCATGCTTGCTTTCAAAATCAAATTTTTTCAAACAGTTTCCCTGATGGTGGGCAAGAATCCTTTATAAATGTAAGTGAATACATTTTTTCAGCCGAGTTGCGTCTTGAAAGTTCTTCAACAATGACGCTCTTTACGAATCGCACACATATGGCGCCTGGCAGGGGCGGAGCCAGACATTTTCATTTGGGGGGGCCACTGGAGGGGCCAGTTTTGCAACAAGGGGAACTGTCAATGTTCTGTGTACGACTGTCAGAAAGAGACCTACTCCAGTGGCATGATGTCACGCGGAAAATTTTGGGGGGGCCAGGCAAAATTTTGGGGGAGCAGTGGACACCCTAGCTCCGACCCTGGCGCCTGGGCTGTGCCTGTGTGGCGCACCGTTTTTAAAGTTGCTTTGCTGTTGGCAAAACTATTATTAGCTACGCTGATGATACGTGGCTTACGAACATGTTTCCATTGCAGCAAATACGGTGCACTTTATAAGCTGGTGTCTAACGAACCCAAATTCCTACGATTTTGTTACACTTGATGGTGGAGCCGACTCCAATTGGCTGAGTCAAAGCGCCCAACAAAACCAAAAAAACCTGCCAATCCAAGCGCATTTAACTTAGAGTGGATCTGCTTGAAACTGGGTTACGTTTTGATAAATTTTGTAAATAAATAGTGATTTTGATGGTCATTTTTATGAATTATTTTGGTGTTCTCTGTAGCTTCACAATCACGCCCAGCTTCTAGTAGCCCATCTCTAAGAGCACACGCATCCAACGCAGCTTGGGAACCAGTGTTGGTGGATATGAAATGCACCACGTAAGAACACTTGGTGCATCAGCCAAAATGACCGTTGGCTAGTCCTATCAACCTGAATACTTCCCTAGATACGTCTCCAAGCAATAGACCATGTGCGTTAAATCAGACCCCGCACTTTTGACATGACTTTTTTATTAAAAAGCATAGTTATCAAAGGAGTTACCAAAAAACTTGCAATCAAACAACAAATTTGTGCAAGTAAATGCGTTGGAGTAGCATCAACAAAACCAAAAATACGTTATGTTTAGTTATGCCATGCAAAAGAAAAACTTCAGTGTGTTTTTGTGTAATTCTGCGCACTAGGTTATTCCGACCTACCCCTTTCATAACTCTGATGATCCCAAATACCGTATTGCAGTTTCACAATGATGACCTATTTGTCACATTTTGATAGGAGCCAAATCATCAAGTCACGAATGTTTTTATGTTTTGCTAAAAATAGACAATAACCTCAAAATAAATGATGACAAACATACTGCTGGATAAATGCAGGCAATATTAATTTAGCAGTGCAACTTCTGCAAGATGTCGCTTGATCAGCACAGCGTTGCTTGAAGGTTGGCACACTTGTATAGACTCTGAGCACCTGATAGACAGAGGACACACGCGGCGCAATTGTACATTGCATTCATGAAGTTTCGCACTTCGCCAGCCTGCATGCATTTAGAAGGTTGTGCATTCAACGGACTGATTTTCATATAGCAGTCATTCTGCTTGGTGATGACGACAGAGAAGACACATTTTCCAATCTTTGATGATTCCACGGTCACAAGCCAAAGCATAATAAGAACGGCTAATTATGACAACCGCACGTATTTTCAATCTGCAGAAAGACGTTCTTTCACGAGCTATGACGCAACCATGCAGTTGCGGCCAGGTTGAAGCTTGACCGGACACGTGACCAACACATGCGTCGTTTCCTTGGCGCCATTTCTGTTACTCTTTTGCAAATCTCCTCTTTCTTCGGTGCTCAATTCTAACCGCTGGAATCCCTCAGCTGCACCAGCGGTGCTGACAGTTTCTTATCGAAACGTCACCCAATGCCTCCGAACGTTGCCTGCCTTACACGTTGTGTTTGTGGTAACATATGCACTCTGCTATTGTGCGAATTCCTGGAAAACAAGATACATCGACATTACATCGGTACAATATTTAATGTTGCGTCTCGAAGCTCTCAGTCTTAATTAGAAAACACCAGGCACTCAGAACAAAGCCCGCTTTTCACTGGTCAATGTCGCCCTTCGGCGTCAACGGGAAATGATGTGAAAATCGTTCTTTCGCTATTCGTTGCGCTCTTTGCTTCTGTAGCAAATTTAACACGGATTCACGTTCTTCGGCCAAGGACCGGATGCGCGCTCTTTCATCGTCGTTCCTCCGTTCGCGAGCTTGTTGCAAGAAAACTTCACTTCTGAAGGCATCCGCGTCCTTTTCTTGCCGCTTTGACGCTTCCCGCGAAGGCGACGGTGCAGTTCGCAGCCGTTGCCGGATGTCCGCCGACACCAGACGCGATTCTAAAGGAGGTTGCAAGGTAAGAGATTTCCAGAAGCTTTTCGCGTGCTCTACATCTTCCAGAGAGGAGTTTGCAAAGACGGTAATTTCTGGAGGGACCGCTTTCTGAACAGACTTTTCCTTTTTCGTCTCTTTCATTGATCTCGCTTCAAGCAGCTTACAACGGTTTGGCAGATATGTGAAACATCGTTCACCTGATTTTAACAGAAAAATGTTCACTGAAGCACCTGTCAACACACAACCTTTTTGCAAAAAATTTAATACATTTCAAAAATCCATGGGGGCAGGCCCTTTCCTTCTGATGCCCTTGTTCTATAGCAGGTGAGTTGTTATGCAACTTACTACTGTATTTTGCACAGTTACTAAAAAGTCATAGTGCATATAAATCACTAAAAGACTCAAGCACGTTAGAAATACCATGCATGTATATCATTAACAATTCACCACAATTTAAATATTCTCTGATAGATATATGATAGCTGATATTATATTACTAAGTTATTAAGTGGGAGGTTGATATTATTAAACTATGACAGCAAAGCTGGGTTGATGCACATCCTGAATGAAACAATCTAACTTGGGTCATTAAAACTGAGAACACACTTCTTGGGTTTCACTGATTTGATCTGTGTGATTGCTATGAATGACTTTTGTATGGGCATAATTGTAAAGAAATTCGGACTCTTCGCTGAAGATTTACCAAAAAAAAGCACGCAATGATGAAAACCATATTATTTTTATTTCTGCAAGATATCTGCAAACATTGCTGTGAAATACATATGCAATGTACAAGAAGAATAAAAGTTACAAGCTGTAAAGATGGCATTGCCAAGAAACAATGACATGCTGTAGTCTGACAACCACATGCTCACAATACAACCCTAAAAGATATGGTTTTTGATGACTTTAAGGTTTTTAACAAGATTTACTTACGATGTTAACTTTTTCAGTTAAAGTGTTTAGGTCTCTCTGGTAGCTTTAATGAATAGCTGGTATGTACTTTAGCAGGTTTAGACATCAAAATCATGTTCTTACTCCAGGCAGTTACTAAGTTGCAGCCAAAGTTCATTATTTGCAAGTTTCACCCCTCAGGTCAAAGTTTGGGAGTCCCAATGCACCCCTAAACATCAACCAAATGCAAAAAAAATTAGAGGTCTCATTTTTACATAAATGGAACACTTTAATGCTAGATAGAAGTTGTTTGAAAAAAGTCGGGGGCTCCTGATGCACCCTAACCACAAGCATAATATTGCTCAATTTTTATGCTAAACCACATGGATGTATTTTTCATATTTTAAAGACATATAATTTTTTAAGAACTGAACTATGGCTATGATTAAAAAATACACCTAATTAGACTAAATAAATCAGGCAATTTTATAAGCATAAAATATGCTTATGCAGTTCCAAAAAACTATAAACATCATTTACTTCATGTTTGTGTGTTGGAAACACATAGTTTTTGAAAAATAGCCAAGAGTCTTCCATAAGTTTCCTGCTTGGTGTAATGAGAGCACCTGGCTTGGTACAGTCAATCATAACATTTTCTATATTTGTTGTGATGACCTGTTGAGCATGAAGATTACGCTGCTGAGCATGAAATTGTTTTTAATTATAACAGGACAGTCAATATAGTTTTTCTGCCCAAAACATATAAACAGCTTGCAACGCATGTTGTTTCCATCAATGGCACATGCATGCTATTTTCTGAACAAGTCAAACATCTGGGTAAGGCATATTTATAAGCACCTTTGCAAGTTGTGGTGCAACTACAAGTACGCACAGCCTAACATTAAATGCCTCTGTACTGCCTACACTGCCTATCAAATTTTGCAATTCATCCCCAAGAATGTAAACGTTCACCAGCATCAAGTTACCTACAGTATCTCACCAGAATACAGTATCTCACAAGCCTTTTGTTTTGGTAGTTATTATTACACTTTTCATGGGACCAGTTTTTCATTACTTTTTTCAAAATTTTCCAAAATTATGTGTTCAGATTTAAGGTTTAGAGTGTAGTTTTAGGTTTAGGGGTTAAGTTTAGGTTTAGGGGTTATGTTTAGGGATAAGGTTTAGGGATTAGGTTTATGGATTAGGTTTAGGCATTAGGTTTAGGCATTAGGTTTAGGCATTAGGTTTAGGCATTAGGTTTAGGCATTAGGTTTAGGCATTAGGTTTAGGCATTAGGTTTGGCAGTGGCTACAGAACTGCCTGTGGATCTTCATATTTGAAATCTTATTTAAACACCTCTTGTAACGTGACAGTAACACATGACAAGAGTGTAGTAGGCTTAGTAGAAACGTACTAAACGTAAAAGGCAAACCCTAAACTTAAAACCTAAACCTAACCGTAATGCCAACTCCAACCCCTACACCTAGCCCTTAAACCTAACCCCAAAACATAACCCCTAAACCTAACCTAAACCCATAAACCTAACCCCTAAACCTAACCCTTAAACTTAATGCTTAAACCTAACCCCCAAAACTAAACTTTGGAAACTTTTGATAAAAGTAAAGAAAAACTAGTCTCATGAATTGAAACATGCAAGCACTACTGAGTACTACCTACTAAACAGAAGTCACCAAACAAGGTGAAAGATGAAATGAAAACCATTGGCACAGGAGACATGCACACATCTGTTATGCTACTAAGACGATGCCGCTTGTGTGACAAACTCAGTGTTTTATTCAAAACCTGTCATGCGAGGCCATTCCATAGCCACTTTCTTTAGGTTTAGTACATTTCTACCAAGCCTACAACTGTCTACTAGTCTACTGCACACTCATTGTTCGTTACTTTCATGTTACAGGCGGTGGATGAAAAGTTTTTAAATATTAAGGTCTTTTGGCAGGCCTGTTGCCATTGCCAAAATGTAAACCTGTCTCTCGTTTTTGAAGGTCATCTCTACAAGTTCTAGCAAAGCCAAAGCAACAATTCTGAGAGCTGAACCGACGACCATTTGCACAGCAGGAATAGGCAATTCCAACTCAACCAAGTTCAACGTACTGCTAACGTAACGAACTTAGCATTGTGGTCAAGGCTGGATACGGTTTGAATAGAAAAATATCCCCAGCAGAGCATTTGCGGCTGGCGTCAGTAGACACTACACTGTGACCTAAAAATAATTCAACAATGTGAATTTCAGGATCGGAATGCGAATTAACTTCACACACAGCCAATCAAATTAGGTACGGTTATAACTGCTGACTTATGGCAAAATATGCTCCATCGAACCCGATTATTTAATCTAATGGAAAACATGAATACATGGGCTACTGCTTCAGTGCTTGTCTGTTTCGTGCTTTCTAATTTCATGCCATTTGATGGTCATTAAATTAAATATTATTCATGTCGTTTGATTGATCATGCCGTTTGATGGTTGGCACTCGTGGCAGGGTGTTTATCGCACAAAATATTTTGAAATTTCAGGTAAAAATACAAGCAGCTTTTCAGCTGAAACCAAACCAATACCACCAAATGCAACACGAATTTCTTTCTCAATTATTGCTGCGCAACAACGTCCACCAGCTCAAGATGGTGAACCTGCCATAGTAACTATAACAACGAGTTCTTTTGCGTTATCCATTGGGTGTCGCTAAACATATTATGTTTGTATTGTGAAATATGAATGAACAGCATAGCCACAAATACCGAAAATATTATTTTATTCTTTGTTTCAGCTTAGTCGTAAGCCATCATCAAGAATATTAATAAAACACAACACATTATTTTCGAGCTTTCTTTTCTCAAGTGCAAATGAAATGTGATTCTTAGTTGCTGCAAGGACAATTTTGTTTGGGGTGGCAAAGAATCGGGTGCACTTCCGTCGCCCGATTACATCGTCGTTCATCGNACGTCATCAACCTTGGTGCAACTGTAACAACCTATCGGTCCGCGTGGCGTTGAATGTGCAATTTACCACGAACGGGATGTGCGTGAAGAAATGAGTGGTAGCGTGACTCGAGTCACGAATTTCAGTAATTCGACTCGACTCGAGTCACGTTGAGAAACGATGTTGTGGTGATGATTCGACTTGAGCCACATTTTTTTCAAATTCTTCGACTTGAGTCAGAGTTACTTTTGCAAAATCTCCAAACGTCTCATTGACAAACACAGTTAGTTTGCACACAAAGAAATGTGCTTTTTTGTTTCACTGATGCATGATAAATATTGGCGCAAATTTTCTGTGATGAATGTGTCTCCTAGAGGTGTTATGCTAGTTTTTCAGGATCAGAGCATCCACCTGAGACCGAGGTAGAGCTCAGACTTTGCTTTTCACTGGTGGGCCAGCCAGCGCTTATTACATTAGACACATTGTTGTGGGCTATTGTAGTAAGCCTATTTACATATCGTGATCATGGTAGTCGGCCTAATATTTTTGCTTTGGGTCTCTGTAGAGACGACTGAAGAACACAGAAGTGCCGATTTTCAGGGGGGACGGGGGTACATGTCTCCCAATCGTTGGACAAAGAGGGGCACAATATCTTTTGTTCCCTCAATATTTTGTGATAAAAAAATAATGTAGCTGGACAAATTTCGTGGTTACATTGTTGTTGAAAACCTCCACCATAAAGCCGAGGAATAAATAAGAAAAATGGACATTATCATTGGATTACCTACAGACTTAGACAGACACAGTGTACAGACTTACTATGTAAACTGAATTATTATGAGAAGGAAGGCGCCAAGAAAGATATGAACATGGAGAAGCTGCAGAATACCAGTACAACGATGCTGAAGAAGACTACAGGGTTCAATTTTATGTAGCGATTGACGTTGCTTTAGCGTATCTGAGTGACTAGTTTCATTCTCCAGATTTGAAAAAGTACCAAAAGATATCCAATATGCTGACAACTGGCGTTTTTGGATAAAAAGGTTATATCAAAGACTATCTAGAACTCCGTGACTCTGCCCTTGAAATGCAATTGCCAGTGTATGTTCATCACTACAAGAGATCGACTTGTCTGAGCACTTGAAAGTATTCCGCGAAATGGAACCAAATGTTAGGTGCATGTTTCAGAGTCTACTTTAATATCACCTGTAAGTTCTTACGAAGCAGAGCGATCCTTCAGTACCCTGCGCAGGTTGAAAACATGGCTGCGCTCCAAGACCGTAACCAGCTTGGGATACTAACTAAGGGGACGAAGAGTTTTCTGAGAGGGGCCAGAAATGTTTAAACTATGTCCAACACATTTTTTCAGGGGGGACGGACCTGCTGCGCTCAACCATGTTCCACTTTCTGCAAACTTCGAAGCTTGCTACACAGCATATTTCACAGATATAAAACATGAAAAAATTTTGAATTATTCATGTCAACTGGGAGTCATGAGGGCTGCCTGAGAACTTGACCCATATGGTCTTTGGCCAACCCTTTTGGTTTAAACATGCTAGAACACAATCATCAATTTGCGTAAACATGAACGTTTTGATGTTTTTATATTCTCATCAACATGCAGTTAATTTCTTCTCATTGATGTTGTTTTTCGACTTGTTGCATTCGTATTACTTTCGTGATCTGAGTCACAAAAATGCATGAACAAACCATTACCATCATGGCCCATGTGGCTCCTTTTGCCTATACCCCTGTGTTAGGACTGAAACATTTAAAAATAATTTTGGTGTTGCCACATTTCCAAGGTTTGTTCTTTCATTGTGTGTCTCTACAGTCACATTATATTCCCAGAAATTTCGTTTGTGGAAGCTTCGCTAATTTATTGAAATGCTTTTAAATGGCAACGTTTGGAATTATTTTCTTTAAAAGCAGCATTTCGGCGCAAAACTGCTTTTCTACAGCATGCTTTTGAAAATTTTTCGGCCTAGCACTCAGTACTCTTTCACACATAGTCCTTTTCCAGCATTCGCCACATGCACGTAGAAAGAATAGCAGCCATGTTTGACTAATCATTTAACTGGTCATCAATACGTCTGTTGGGTGAAGTCTGACCAGTGAAACGACACACAAATACGATTGCGTTAATTTCAAAGGAAGTATTCAAGCCAATGGCATTCGCGTTTGTGCGACAAGGAATGAAAGAAAGTGCACATAGTAATTGAGTCTCGAGACGAGGTTTCTGTTTATAGACTCGGGCTTGTAAGCCCAGGTCTCAGAAGGGCTGCAGCCTCATCTTGGGTTCTTTGTCTCAAGAATTAGATTGCTTTGTAAATGTCTTTTGGTGAAACTACAGCATCTCAACGTATTGGCTGCTGAGCGTATCCTCGGGGAAAATAAGACAGAGGTTTCCAAAAATGGACAGATCCGAAGCTTGTTTTTTAGTCACTCGCGTTACCCTCTGAGAGAGTACACGAAAGATCGTGGTGAAGGATATCCGGCAGCATAGTTAATTTTCAACTGCATACGGAATACGGATATCCAAAAGCTGCTTTAAGCTGGAACCGGATATGGATAAAAATATCCGATCCGAACACTTTACTCGATATTTTAAGGATTCAGGCTGTGAAGTAAATTTTGGTCACTTCTGATCTCTTGGAGAAAGTTGTACATTGCACAATCATTTATTTATTATCTTTGGAAGCACCTTTTCAGCTTTCTGTTCTATGCCTCCGAGTCTATCCAAGCATCTAGACATACTTTTGGATAGTTTTCTGATACGGATAGTATGATTTTAACCAAAGCAGGATTCGGATTAGATATGGATGTCATTTTTCAAAATCAAGATAGGATCGGACAGTAAAAAATTACTATCCGATCATCTCTGGCAGATACGCTGCTACACCACTGGAGAGCATGGAGTTGTTTTTCAGTAAACAGCCACCTAACTATCAAATCTCCAATCTCTGTCGTTCGTGAGAATGGTGGGCGGCGGAACAATTGAGGTCTAGACAGTGCCGTGCGGCAAGGCAGCCCCATACCCCCTGGTCGGGGGAGCCCCGACCATTCGTAGGGGCCCCACAATATATATTGTATTAGTAAGTTAGAGCCGTCTCTCTATCCTTGAATTTTACTCTTATGATTTTTTGCCATCAATGTAGAGCCTGTAGGTTAAGGATGTAATATCATGATTCGTTAATTTCGAAAAAGAATTGCGCACGTTCAGACACTATAGCAGTTTTTGTAAAGTTGTGGTTACGTCAGAACAAGGCCAATTGTTAATAACGTCTTGACCTACCTAGCAGAGATGAGCGGACTGTGAAATTTTTCAGTCTGAGTCCAGTCCTGATCCAATAAAATTGAATCCGATCCAGTCCTGATCCGCAAATTTTTTTGAAAATCATCAGTCAGATCCAGTCCTGATCTGCCCATGTAAAATCATGTATTTTTATTTTGCCTCATGAGGCAAAAGAACTACTGGAGCTATTTTGCCTTCAGCCAAATACAATTGGTTGAAGGCAAAATACTTCCAGCATTGCTTTTGCCTCATGAGGCAAAATAGTCATAACCTTTTGGCATTTCTAAAATTTAACAAGGAAGTGTCTATTAAGCATCAGAGGCAAAAGCATTGCTGGAGTTATTTTGCCGTTAGGAGAGTCTGATTGCTTGGATTGGTCAAGCGACAAGGATGATACACTTGGATTAGCGTAAGATCCTTGTTACATGACCTAAACCCAAAACCTAAACCCAAAACCTAAACTCAAAACCTAAACCCAAAACCTAAACCCAAAACCTAAACCCAAAACCTAAACCCAAAACCTAAACC
>JGI24159J19872_10013966_pt1 | contig 10410 bp, 9 predicted proteins | sample Ectturendosymbi4_FD_19872 | JGI IMG/M metagenome (IMG submission 19872) | reverse complement strand
CCAAGCCACTGCTCGCAAAAGCTGAAGTTAGTGCTTGTCGAATGCGTTCATTTGATATTTCTGATGCAGAAATCCAAATCATGTCATCAATAAATCTACGGAAAAGTTCTGCCTCATTTAGCACATCCGCAATAGGTTGTAGGATGTAATGCACAGCAATGTCGGCCAATGAGACCAAATGGTTATCACCGGTTATGATTCCGTTTTTTGTATGTACAATTGGTCTCCATTATGGGTGACCACATTGTTCAGGCAAATTTTGCTCAGTTCGACGATGATTTTACGGGCTTAAGCGCTGAAGTCGGAATGCTTCTCCAATGCACATTCAAGAGCTTTTGTCACAGTGTCTCTGCACAAGCTTGGGTAAAGTGCTTTACTGNTTTCACATCTGCCGCTACAATGTATAANGCTGGATTTTCTTTGCATTTTCTAGGTTTTTTTGTAANGCGCTCTTTCCAAATAAGCAGGTCTCCAATGTACTGACGGCTGTCTTGACAAAATTCNTTCGGGCAGTTTTTGCAAAATTCTGCACTAATAGGTTTCAGTATGAATTCAAGAAATGCAGTAATGCGTGGGGTGCTGATGTTCCCAGCAGATTGTAGCAGTCGTACCGGTATGTCCTTGATATCAACGTTCAGTAAATTCTCCGGAGTTAGCTTGTGTGTCTTGAAAAGCGGGTAAGAGTAGGCCGGTGTGTTGCAGCGAAAATATTTCGCTGATGCATCATTGACCTTGCGGTACGTTTCATTCCAGTTATAGGTAGCAGCAGTTTATCCTTCAATTCCCCTATAGCAGGGGTCTCCAAACTATATGGCCCTTGGGTCAAACCCGGCCCGCGAAGCTGTTTTGTCAATGATGAAAAAATATTAAATTCAGTAAATTTGTTGATTTGGTAAAATATAACATATCCCGAAATAATCACTTTATAAAAGATGTCCGCCCCTCGAACTCTTGTGTAATAACTTATGTGGCCCTCTGTCAAAAACGTTTGGAGACCCCCTTCCCTACAGCATGGAGTTTAACCACGAGGTAGTTCTAACCTTTTCTCAATTTTTCAAGTTAGGCGTCGCTTCCATCTACAGACACATCCAATTTTTCGAACTGTTGCAGTTCTCTGGTCATTGTAGCATCGTAATGTTTGTAATTAAGGATAACAATTTTCCCGTCTTTATCCGCTCGACAGATCGCAATTTTCCTTTCATCTGTGAGTTTAACCAGTTTGCTCAAACTTTTTCTTTGTTCCTTCGATAAATTGTTTGCGGTTCTGTATGCTTTCAACCCCAAAAATTTTATGTTCCATAATTTAGTAAACCGTTTCCATGTATGTTTTGGTTTATTCATCAATTTTGCCACTTTCGGGTCTCATGAATTTGGGAAATTTCAACTTTTTGGCAACACAAAGTCCCATCATTCTTTTCTCCCAGCACCGCACTCCATTCGTTCTTCTGAGATGTTGTTGGACGTTTAGCCATTCTGCGTTTTCAGCTGATTGAGTCCAGTTGGGTGTTGCAGCAAATCTCAGACCTTTGCATAGTAAAGCTTTGTCGTGGTCATCTAGTCTCATCGACGATTTGTTCAAACTCATTTTTGAGCTTCTGCGAGCACAGCTTGCATTTTGCGCGTTCTACGCCTCTGTCTGAAGCGTTGGGTATCTCCAGCATTTCTGCGTTTCTTTTTCTTTGCGTTCTTAGCTAGTGCTTGGCGCAGACCTACAATGTAGCAGCGTTGTTTATCGCGTATCCAGTTGAACTTTTTTACAAATCGTAGTTTGGTTTTGTCGCGTTCCTTGTAGATGGCGCGCCTTTCGTTGTCGTTCAACATTTTGCATGCTTCTGCGTCTACTTTACCGAATCTTTTCAAATTAATTAACGTCCCGCTAAGTCTAATTTGTTGCTCGATCAACAAGTCAAAGTCTACGTTTTTTCTGCTGTTTGATGGGAGTAAGATGTTTTCTCTGTTACATCTCATGAGAAAGATAAGCTTTTCTCTGGCTTCAGCACATTTCAAACATTTCAGGAAAACATGGCTCGTCGAGATTCTCTCTCCCTGTCAGCGGCACGTAAAAGCACTAGTGTTTCTGTATGCTTTCGAGGAATCAGTCGACTGTGCTCTGCTTTAATCTTTTTGCGATGATTCAGACCTGCACATATCCATATTAAAGCAAGTAATTTCCACGATGGGTGTAAGCAAGGAATCGATCAGCAAAGTTTTAATACGAAATCGATTTTTTAACCAAAATTTTTTGAAATCGAAGTTTTTAATAGAAAACCATATAAAGTTGATCAAGTTTGTATATTACCGAACACTACAGAGAAAGATATAATTTGTAAGATAATTTTATATCTTGCAACGCTGCGTTCTGAAATATTGTGTCATTACACTTGTTGACTCCATTAATTCATCATTCCAACCTTAAGTTCTTCTCCTGGGAGCAGCTGCTTTCATAGGTGGTGGAACCGGGGGGGCTCATGGGCCTAGCCCCCTCCCTTTTAAATTTCGAATTTTGCCTAAATAAGTAGCAACACAATTAGTAAGAACAACTAGGTACATTTATGTGCTCAAGTCAGTGTAGCGTAGACAGATAGGGAGTAGTGTAGATAGGGGTCGTTTAGGGCTTATAAAACATTGCATAAAATTGCTTAAACATGTTAACAAAAGGTAGTGACGTCATATTTCAATTATTGTGAGATCACAGTTGCCAATTCAAACACATAATTTTATAGTTTTTGGCCTGCATTTGTGCCCCTCCGCTTTGAAATAGATTCCGCCACCCATGGCTGCTTTAGGATGTATCAAAACGCTTCAAGATTTTCAACAATATCTGATATTTTTACTGGTTTCACACCATAAAGCAGGTTTGGCTGCCCCTGCTCTGTATGAGCCGCATATCATAAAATCCAAATTACAAACAGCTGCAACATAAAAATCTAAAAACACGAATATATTTGGAATCTACGTTTCTGTGACATCATAATTCTTTTTGGAACGACTTTCAAAAGTAATACTGTACGGTACGCTAGCTACCACAGTACCATTTTACTATATTTCTACACTTTGCAATAGAAATAAAAAATAAAAAACAAATATAAATTTTCGGAAACCTCAAAGAGGCGCATGCAATCGTTCGAAGAGCCGCATGCGGCTCGCGCAAGGGCGTACGCAAGGGGGTTGGGGTTAACCCCCCCCCCCTTGAGCTTGATATTTTACAAAATCTTCATGACCTCCGCAAGGAAATTAAATGTTTTCGCATACTTTTTGCTTGTTAATTTTTCGCCTTAATGCAAATACCACGGAATAAATTTGCATGCAAATTTCAAGGAGCATTGTAAATGGGCCTAAAAGCAATAATTATGTTTTGATGAAAATCAGGGTTATCGTCTGCATCTAGAATCCATCTCACCACTTTTTGCAGACCTTTCGTCCACTACGCTGTGATTGTGTTCCGCGATAGTTCACTTTATCCGAAATAATTGTCTTTATTTTATCTGCTATGGCTAATCAGCGCATGCGCTGACCATATTGGCTATATTACCAAGTTCTGTAGCATGATAGATCTGTTGCACGAGCTCAAAAACAGCAGTTTTTAACATAGAAGCATTCAGGCATTTCATAATGTCTCAACAGGGGAAAAGGAAAACTAAGTTTTCTGGACTTGTATACATAACAACAAATTGAAAATTTTCTTGCGTACTTTATGCGCATTCTCAATTCTTGTGTAGCAGCGTTATATAGATATAGATGTGTTTGCCAATTCGGCTTTTTTGAAGCCAGATTTTCATATTCTGGCTTTTTTGAACACCTTTGACTTTTTTTGGAAATAAACAAATCTGTTTTTTTTCTGGCTTATTTTCAGTCGGATAGGATTGGCTCCGGCAAAACATTGTCTGAGTTGCATATTGATTACAAATCTCTTGCGACAAAGGTCTATTACCATGCAGGGTGCACAAAATATTGCAAAAATTTTACTGTTGCCCTTAACATTATCGATGTTATTGATAAAAAGAAAATGCACGACAGTGTAATTATGGGGAAAGAATATGTTTCTAAAGATTAGACTTGTGTTATATCGATGTTTTTGACGAGTTTTAATGTCTATTTTGTGTGTGGTTGTGCATGTTTTACGTGTATATGCCTCAAAACTGCTATCAGTTTTTTTCTGGCTATTTGGGACAAGGTCTGGCATTTTTTTGGTGAAGATAGGTTGGCAACCCTGTTGTGTAGTTCAGCAAGATTCGATCTTACAAGCCGGGGTGTGTGCCAGCCAGTCCAGCGGCACACCTATGCTCGACTGCTCGTATTCGACGAAACACTAGCGCAGCCTCATTTTGCAGTTGTAAATTGCTCTGAAGCAGTGATGAATGGGTTTGACTCCCCTTTTTCAACACGCAGCCAAAATTTTGCAGTTGTGAACTCTTGTGTCGCAGCATTGAGCTTATTTTCCTCTGATATCCTGACTTGGAGCGCTGATAATTTATATTCAGTGCAATAACACACAAAAAAGGGAGTGCGTGCAGAAGAATATGCATATAATGTCAACAAACTTCGCCAAAACGTTGGTCTGGAAACATGAATATGTCGTCAAATTGTGACGTCACAAAGACCGCACACCACAAACAAATGACCACCATATGCCACCGAATGAAACCCCCCCATGAAAATTTTCTGCGTACGCCACTGGGCTCGCGAGCCGCAGTTTGGCCACTCCAGCCATTGAGCGATCAAGCCATGTCAGAGAAGTAATCACACAGCTTGATTCTCCGCAGAGGCTTTGGGTCGCTTTGTCGTAGGTGTAGCCAGAGGAATTGCCTCACCAACCATTCGGGAGACGTTCAGGTCTCTTCAGGCACAGCAGCTGAGATCTCTTTAGCTAGAAAAAAGACTCATTATCTAAGACTATAAATCTTGCAGTCACGCACTTTGTTGTTTACCGGTGCACATTGAACTTGTTTTGCGAGAAGTTTTTTTCTGTCGCTTGCAGATTTTGCAACACTTTGTTGGTCATTGCACATTATTTCTTGACTTAGGTGAGGATTAGAGGAAAGGGCAATTTTAAAATGAGAGTTTTTCTTGATTTTTAGAACTCTCACTGTTCAATCAAAGGACGTTGATTCTTTACGCATTACTGCGTTTTAGTTTTCCAATCCGAATGTCACTCACTGTTCTACTTCCGTCACGCGTGAGCTTCAACACAAGACACTTGAACTTGTCCACATGCTTCAGTATTTGGCCACCTTATACGAAGGGTGGACTGACACGAGCTTGTAGTGGGCCGTAATATGATACTTCGGTCTTCTTCATGCTAACTTATTGAGCCAAAAAGTATATCACTATCTTAACCAGAGCCGCACATTGAATGGCATATTATTGAGGGCCCACACATTGAATAGCTTACTTTGATCTTAGAAAACTAAATTTTAAACTAATATACTGAAAGTGTGCAAACCTAACTGCAATGGTAACAGACGTGATAAAGTGGTTCTGAGGACCACCTGCATCAAAAATGTCAAATTTAAGACTATCAAAACAAGGACAGGTTGTCAGTACGTGGGATACTTTTACTACAGTCAAAACCTAAACTGGGCCGCACAAAACCCTTGACTGGGCCGCATGCGGCCCGTGCGCCGCGGGTTGGACATAGCTGGTTTAAGCATAAATTGTGAAAAATTAATTTAACCTAGATAACAGTGCATAAAGTAAAAAGTTGAGGCAAAGAATTTTGCCATTTGAAATGCTTTGATTTTCTTTCGCCTGTTTGATAAAGAAAGCAACTATCGTTTGATTTTGACATCACAGATGCAAGGTCAGTTGCATCTTTCAACGTTTTCATATATTCAACTTCATAAGATTTGCACATTTTGCTTTAAACATCAGGTGTATCGAGCTTAGCGCAACGTTTGTTCTGCAGCATACTGCGATTCTGTTGAGGTAGTCTGCAATGTGATGTTGAACAGTTAATTCGCCACCAACGACCAAACTTGCCATTACATTAGATTTGGAGCGTTGACAACCCTCGAAGTTACAAGTCCGTCATGCTCGTAAAACAGTGCATTTGAAATTTAATAAAGTACTACTCTTGCTCAGAACAAGCAAGATTGATATATGGATTAGTAAAGCAAAGGCAGTTATGCGTGAGTTTCACAACTGCGCGTTCACAAACCTGGAGTTTTCAACAGGGAAACGGTGTCAGTTTTCAAATCGGTCTTTGTTCCGATCTTGTCAAGTAGCAATCGCAGTAGTTGCAGGTGAGGCCGCGATGCCATACAGTGCCGTAGGCTGTTGTGAGATCAACAAACACAGCTCCTGCCTTCTTATCCGCAGAGGTATCCTCGTCTTGTCAGTAGGGTGACCCCATCTAAAGTCGACCTACCGTGTCGAAAACCCGCTTGTTCCTGCGGAAGCAGTCGGCCGATGATTGCTTCGAAGTTAGAACACATGGTTCGGCTGGTCATGGAGCTGCTTGGCAAATGCAGCTTCATCCTTACTACCGTCAACGGAAAACGGAGAAGGTTACGACGCCTCAAGGACGGCGTACCACAATAATCCGTCCTAGCGCTCCTTCTCTTCAACATCTGCATCTCTGGCCTGCAATCACAGTCTCCAGAAAGTATGCATGCGCTGACGATCTAGCAATCATACATGCTGATGGAAACTGGCTGGCAGTGGAAGGGGTGCTGAGCAAGGACATGGCAAACATAAGTGAATACATCCAGGCCTGGAAGCTAAAGCTCAGCACTACAAAAACGGTGTCGGCAGTCATCACCTCAAAAACAAGGAAGCTGAACATGAGTTTAAGTCAACCTGCAGATCTTCGTCGCTAAAGAGCCACACTGTCTCTAGCACGCCGTGCCATCTAGCCTATACATCTGCTCCACTCAGCGCTCACCCGTCCACCGAGTGATAATGCACGGCATCTCAAATTGAGACACCCAATTGTAACCACCGCACAACAACTCATCAATTCATCTGACGACAACAGAAGTTCGGCGCTCTGAGCGGATCACAGATGGAGTGCGGAATTGTCGGAGAACACTACGAGAATCCGTACCTTCATCCCCAACATCGGCACCCACCCTCGTGGAATGGCCCTTCCAAGAAGCGTGGGTCCAGCTTAACCGCCTCCGTGCCGGTGTCGCACGTTTCCGCTCCTGTTTGCATAAACAGGGTATGGCCGCCTCTGCGGCTTGTGAGTGTGGCGCAGAAGAGTTCAAAGCATGGACCTCATGGACTACACGGCCTGACGGTTCTGGATGATCAGATAATTGAATGGCTGCTCAACACCTGCGCCGAGATCAAGTGGGGCCAAGCAGTGGATAGTAACAACTCACTCAAATGGGAAGAAGTTCCGATCCTCGCAATTGGGTGTCGGAAAGGGGACATTGGTCCCGCTTAGGTTTTGAAATTGGATTTTTTTGTATTAACTTTTTATTAAACTTTTTTCTCTTAGTTTCGAATTAGTAATATGAAATTTCGCCACTTTTTCCACCCCTGGAAAACATCGTTTGGCCACCCCTGGACTAGACAAATCCGATATTGTCTCCCACGTGAAAAAACTATTTTTGACGCCCATGCCCTCACCAAAGATCACAAACGTTTGGTAATGACTGAACAGTGCTATCCCAACTGCAAAGGCCAGAGATTGGAAGTTTTCGAATGTTTTTGCCCAAACGTTGCGCAACAAAATGCGCATTTGTGAAATTCATAAAGTCCTGATTGTTGAGCCACTTCTCCGCCGAATAGAGAGATCCCATCTCCGATGGTTCGACCACGTGACCAGAATGTCCGAGGAAAGTTTTACAAAGCAGGTCAATTTGGCCAAACCCACGGGAAAGCGACGTAGAGTTCGACCAAGGATCGGTTGGCGTGATTATATCTCTGGCCTAGCTTGTTTTAGCCACCTGGACAACTGCCACCCATTTTTGTATTAAGCCAGCAGAACTATATGAAGTTGTTGTAAACCGTGAGGATTTTCGAGCTTTACTAGGGTTACTTCCCGGCAGTCTCCCCAGAGGAAAACGGGTGTGAAAATGAATGTATTTTTCTAGCTAAATTATCCCTATTATCATTTCATTCTGTCACATCGATGCCTTACAATTTATCCTACCTCTTTTTGTTGCAGAAGTAACGAAGTAGCCAGTGAGAAAAAATGCAACTACATTATGGGCTTAACTTGTTCCAAACAAGCAGAAGAGGTTACGCGAAAAGGAGGTTGGTTGAAACTTGCGGAATTTGCTTATGCTGACTACGAAGACCCTGAAACTGGTACAAAAATATTTGCCACCATTCCTCCACACAATCCATCGTGTGCTCTTGTTTACAAGAAAATCTCATAGCTTTAATAATCACAGGAAACACATTTTTATCATACAAACCCAGTTGCTATTGTTGTATCAAGAACATAGCGATATATCGAACAATCGCTTGGAGAAAGCTTTTTTCAAGAGGAATTGCAGACAAGATGCTTGAGTAATTTATTTGTATGCTGATTTGTCAGCAATTTTCACATCACATTGCGCAAATAATTCAGTTGGTTCAATTTCGTTTATACCCGGTTTCTGTGCCTTTTCGTCGTGTCACGAGTAATCTGCGACGCCAATCTCCGCTTGCATGCGCCGTGGGCCACGCGGCCGCTTTCGCAGTGAAGATTGCACTGGTGGCGAGTCAATGGCAGCACTGCGCATGAACTGTTCTTTGCGCCCACCCATTAGCGCAGAGCACGAGGCTAGACAGGCCGCAAGCACCGTTATTCAAATCCTCGGTATGACCCGACCAGGAAGTGAAACCAGTCTACCAACTTAGGTGGCGTGTGCTCAACCTACTAGGCCATTTATAATTGAATTATGTTTGCAGAAATTGCACGTGTTTGAAAAACAAAGCCTTTTTAATTAAATGCAACGCAATGTGCTTGAGACTGGTAGAGTTGGTAGAAACGGTATGCTGTTTGTCTGCCTNTAGTATATTTATGAACGCTTGCATTCTCTTTNTAGTCAAACTTAACTTTATTTGTACAGTTTGATATTAAATTCAATATTCCCTTTGACNCAGACAAATTCGGCTACTGCTAGGAATAAAAATATAAGAAAACAGTCCGTTTTTAAACAACCCGTGGNTCCCTTTTTATTCATATTAAACAGCAATGAGTTACAGGAAGTAGGATGGGCTTTCGCAGGTTTTCGGTCAGCTTTCAGATGTTGCTTCAAGCTAAATGTAACCAGTCAGCGAAGCTAAGCTTCTTTTATAATCATGTCACCTTGCATGTCTTGTGAAAAGTGTCATCCTCTCTGTCATTATGTAAGTTATAAACTCGGTATATCGCGTATGTTAATTTTTCGTAGCTTGGGTTGCTTCAAGCGTGTTTTAAGTAGCGGTTTCTCTTGTACTGTAAAAACTCTAACTTTTGCCGTGAATGTGTTGTGTACCGAAAAAGTTGTTAGCGGCGCATGGTAACAGTTATTCAAATAAAATTAACGTCTAGAGCTCGCCAACTCTTCTGTTCTTCAAAACTTCAAATACCGTAAGGTCTGTAAAATGCTGATGATCATGCAAGGATTCAATCAACACTCTGATCCTTTTTGGAAAAATGAAAGTAAAGTTCAAATTACAAGAATTAGAAAGAAATTGTCTGCAGGCTTTTGCGATTGTTCAGTCAATTTTTTTTTTCAAATTCCCTTCTGTTTTGCTTACCTCAACACAGTGGCGTGCAGAGGTCCAGTGATGCCCGAGGCGACTGCTTGATATTCAGGGACGGCGGAGCAGCAGTAGGGCAGGGAGAGCAGTAAAAATGTTGAGAGCAATGGAAACTTATAATAACCAAAAAATCGTTACCAATTATGTTTGTTTCTCTTTATCAACAATGTTGACCTCAAAAATATTAACAGAAATTATAGAAAATTATTCTGAACTATCTGGGTGCCCGAATAGCTGCAATAAATTTATTTCAAGTCGATCTTGATAAACAATGCAAGTACCAATGATGCTGTTATGAAAAGGCACCTCCGCCCCCGTTGCACCCCTTTTGAAAAGGCAGAGGGGGCAATGCTCCCGCCATGCCTCCATTCTCCCGTGTCCCTGTGCATTATTCTACACACACTCTCTTTATTTGTTGTAGGCTACAATGTGTCATTGTAATAAACGTAAATTATCAACGGTCTCCTGAGACAGAGCAGTTCATAACTGCAAAAATATCCGGCAACGCATTAAAACAGGGGAGTAGAACACATTCAGTGCTACGTCAGTGCAGTTCACAAGTGCAAAAACACAAGGTTGCACTAATGTCTCGTCGAATAGCAGTCGATCAGAATCAAAGACGCAGCCAGGGGGGGGGGCTGAAGGGGCTCAAGCCCACCCCTTAGCAATCAGAATATTGATGTTTATTTTCTTAGTTATTCACCAACATTGTAAGTCGAGATCGGG
>JGI24159J19872_10013962_pt1 | contig 10412 bp, 6 predicted proteins | sample Ectturendosymbi4_FD_19872 | JGI IMG/M metagenome (IMG submission 19872) | reverse complement strand
ATCATCAGTCCTGTAAATGTAAGACAAATCTCACAAGCAAAATGTTGGCACTTGAAAACAAGTAAAGAAAAACACACGAACTGTGGCTAGTTACAACAACATTAATAAAATTAAAAAAATTTTTTTTTTTTAAATTTGGCATTGCGCTTTCTTGATGTGAAGTTACAAGTAGGGCTGGGTTCTATTAATAAAAATTTATTGTTTAAGTAATACGTAATTTCTAAGAGATTACTTAAGTAATCTACGTAATTCAAGCAAAGCAGGAAAATCGACATTTAGACTTGAAAACATGCAAGCACATCAAATCGTTGCAATATTTATGCAATTTTTAAATCACACAATGGGCGAATAGCTATTTATTTTCTAATGAACAACTTCGCACAAGACACAAACTGTCTACCATCTCATCACCCAATGAAGATCCAAGCCAGTCCGGCAGCACTAAAGCACCTTTCAAGTTACGCTGAAGAATTCGCCTCAGTGGCTTATTTTACGTGTTATGATTAGGGCAACCAATCTTTTGACCAAGAAATTTAAAGTTTTGACTTTATAATTTACAAATTTTGACTTTATTTTGACCTATCAATTTTCTGCGTTCTCAGTTGAAATGCGAAATACAAAGCATATTCATATACAGTACCAGAAAACAAACCGATAAGCTTGTTTTGTTGAAATGAAACAAAAATTAGTTTATCTGCAAAGTCTGGTACAGCATGTTTCAAAAATGTCTGGCTGCTTTCAGTTTCATGAAACGAGCCTCGTTGATGCGGCGATGTGCTTCCATCAAAAACCTTTTGTTACTTTTCACCAGGAAAATTGCAAAATAATTCACCCTTTGTTGTTGAGCTAAACTCAGAAGCATATTCATGCAGCATACTTCCAACTTTTGAAGAATTTTGTTGTTTAAGCTTAGGGATGATATGTTGATAAGTACATTAATAACTACAGTAGAGTCAAATCTGAGAATAACATAAAGTTAACACTCTATATAGGCTATGTATAATGGATTCAGCATTTGCCAAACCTAATAATGTAAGACCACGTTTCTTTCATTGCCATGTTTAGTCTACTCAATATTCAATCGTCCAGTTGTGGGCTAAGCAACATTATTACGTCAAAAGTCGCAACAAACCCATTACTATTTCAGAACTGGAACTAAACTTACAAAAACATGTCAAAATCTGTTGTTGTAACTTTAATAAAATATCCATAACGAGAAAAAAACTGCTGCAAGAAAATTTTCACCTAACGATAAATTTTGACCTGATGATAAATTTTGACTTTTTTGACGTAATAACTTTCGAGTGGCTTATGGTATCAGGGTGAAATTTCGTTTGTGGACGTTTCATAAACTTAAAAAGGCAGAAAAAATTTGACTTTATTGACTTTCGGTTGCCCTAGTGATGAAGTATGTCATACTGCGTTTGCGTTTGCAGCAACAGAAGTGGCATCTTAAGTCTTAACTTTTTTCAAAGGAAATTGCTTGTAATATCCAGTAATGGCAAAATTTCTTAATCAAGTAATAAGCAATAGTTTTCAAGCAAGTAATTAAGTAATTACTTATTGGAACCAAGCCCTAGCTATAAGTTGTTGGAAGTGATTCATATGTGTGTCCCTCATGGTAAACGTGGATTGCTTTGTGCTAGTTCGCAGTTAAATTACTGTTGAGAGTTAGTGCAGCAATTCCAACATGAGTACGTTAGCAAGTCAAACTTTCATTACATAACTACCTTTCTTAGGGCAAGACTGTAAGCTGTCTGCTTCCGCGATGGTCAGGAAAATGTAATGGGAAAATTGTATTGCATGTTTAGACATGAGCTGCAAAGAAACACACGTTAATGCGTTTGCCAAGTATCACATTAAGCTTGCTTAAAAGCAATAGAATTTTTCTCACACCAAACAAGATTTTTTCGAGGGAAAGACATGATCAAGTAGTTATTGTGATGCTTTATAGAAGTTTTGCAAAAATATTGCTCTTAACTACCGTACCTTGTGTTGGCTTCGCTGTTCGTCCACCGCATTTCTGCGCACCATCTTTCAAAACCTGACCACCATTGTCGCCAAGATTTGTGGTGACGGAGTTTCGTAAAGAAGAAAATATCTCTGTCCCTGTTTCGTCCTCTGTGAGAACAGTTTTGTTTTTCATCATTTGTTATTTTGATAGCTCATTTAAAAAGCTTGTTGGAAATTTCATGTTAAACTAGACATTGTACCAGTAATCATGACTAGCAAATCTTTGTGTAAAAACGTCCTGATTCGGGTCTAGTTCATCAAAAAGTACTTCCGGAGTTTACTTTATGACGATAATTTGCGGTGTATGCTTTATGTTGAACTTGATTTTCGACGCTGTAAATAAAGAATTATAACCACCTGCGATCTATAAAAATTGTTTTCCATTTTTCGTTGATATTATTCAGAAATCACTAATTCATTTTCAGATGCACAGCGACTGATTGTTTGCTGTATTTCAGTAACGGAAATACACGTGACCGTGGAAGTTTGACAGCATGAGATATTGTGAAATTTGGAATAACTCTTTAGGTCTGCTGGCGCTCAGCAATTTCACCTATGGACAACAATGAATATCGACAGACAAGAACAACATAATACCACCGAAGGTGCTAGAAGGCTACACAGGACTGGTGCCATCCGAAGCACAGATGGTGAACAAGGGAGGAGTCAACGAAGCCACGACTCGAGCCACCGCTCTTGTTGCTGCGTTTGTTTGACTTCCGACAAACGATCGTTTGTATTTTACACAGCTGGCCTGTTAGGGTGTTTTGGCTTAGGCGTTTATTTGTGCTTCATCGAATCGTACTTTGGCGGAGGAATCTTGCTCATCACAGGCTTTGTTTTTGCTTTCCTTCTTGTGACAAACTTGCATTGCTGCACAACAGCAGAAGTCAACGTCCGCTCACGATTCAGGCCTAACACGGTGTCTGCAGCGGTTGATGGATACGGGACAGGAAGCACGCCCAACACGTCTGCTTTGCGTTATGGTTGGAGTCAAACGGTCCACGAAGATCCAACTCACCGCTTCGTGAGGTATTCCACGTGCAAGCTGCCAACCTATGAGGAAGTGATGGTCTCGCAACCACCGGCTTACGAAACCGTAATGGAGAATGACTCCCGCAACTCCTGAAAGTAGCTTGTGCAACTGGATTGCTGTACCGCAAGGCTGTGTGCGGTGCTGAAGCGACAGAGACGTCTATGAAAATGTGACCGTCGGCAAATTTGTTTCGTGCAAACAAGTTTGGATGCTCGATACAGTATTTAAAAATATTTTTTTGTAGTTTCAGCTTATGTTTTGTCAAGATGTTGACAAATCAATTAGACCAGGAAAATAAGAGAGCGCGTCATTGAAATCATTACACAATAGCAAATTATTACAAATCTCTATCAGCGGGATGCCTATGGTCGAGGCTTCTTTGACACTATCATTCCTACTGTATAATAATACCAATATGTTAGTGGCAGCAAATCGGAGACTATCGTCCAGTGTTTCGTGTGCACTTTGATTTCTGTTTATAGATTTGGCTTGCTTCATGGTAGAAAACGTTCTCCCACACACATATGTGCTTCGAAACGTCGAGCGCATTTTAGTACGAAATCTTTCAGTTTGGGAAATCTGTCCTTGCTAACTAGTGTCCAAAAACTCTCTACAGTCTCTATTCTAACACCGTTAATGTTGTGCATTTTTATTAAAAGATGCTATGCTTGTTCTAACTAAAATTAACACACACATAACAACATTGATAAACCTCGCCGTCCTTAAAAATTCTGTCCGCGATCGCATGTGGCCCGCGGGCCTGCAGTTGGACCAAGCTGAATTAGACTAATGGCGAGACAGGTTGGATTGTAGAAACTGACTGAACTTCAACATCCTAATTTTTGTTCCTTCTTAAAAACAATAAAACAACCTTTAACAAATGACAGACATTTTTTTTAATAGAAAACATCGATTTTAAACAAAATGGATCCTTTTTTGTTTTCGTCAAGCTGTTTTCTCTCACCACAATCGATCACAGGACAAGCTAAAATTATGTCTTTGATTTACGTGTCTGGTTCATTTAGACCAGTGGTTTTCAACCTCTTTCATGCAGCGATCCATTTTGCAACCCGGTTGAACCTAACGAACCCTTCCGAAAATTTCCAGTCAGGTATATGTAATGTAGTTGTGTTTGCTCAATAGAAAATCACAATGAATAAAAAATAACTTAACGATATCACTATGTTGAACAAAGACTCATTACATAACAGCATCAATGAGAGAGACCAGTGCTGAATGCAAATCACTCCACAGCACATTTCATTGAAAACTAGAATAACTCCCAAGTGAGCCACCGCATTCAGACATCTAATTTACAAACACAGCACATTCTTACGTCACAAATTGATTCGTGCGTTGCCAAACGCAACAGCTTCGTAATAGCCATAATCACACTCAAAACTTTGTCGTGGTTAAAATCACACTTAAACATTTTTGGATGAAAAAGAGGCTATCATTTTTGCCAGGTGATCCTATTATTTTGGCTTCAACAAAAAGTGGTTCCATATGCGAAATATAAAATATACAGGAAATTATGAATATTTTTATCAGAAGCTCTCGGGACCCTACAAAAAAGGCAAACGACCTGCACTGGGTCGCGACCCCAGTTTGAAAACCACTGATTTAGACATTTCACATTGATACAGAGGCACTTAGTCCGCATCAGTTGATCTGTTTATGCTTTTGCTTACGTGCTGGATACAGCTTTCTTATAAATAATTTCTGAGTTTCTTTTTTGGTTTATTTTGTGAAGAAAAAGTACTTTCTAAGGTAGCAATTTCCAATCTATCTTGTACTACAGAATTTGAAAAACTGGAGAGTGTTTGCCATTGCTTGCTGCATTAAGCTGGGCATAAATTGTTATCTACATTTGATTTGTTGCTACTTTAACTGTTGTAGCAACAACCATTTTACCTTCATTGTTTTATCTTTAACGTAGTAACCTTTTCCGCTGTGCAGATGGCTAATTGTTGCTTTTGAGCGAATATTGAGCTTTACTAGAATATATTCTTTCGCGTACTCCACTTTCCTGTCCTTTTCATTCAAATTACGAGAATTATGCATGCAGCAAGAAGAACTTGAAACAAATTAAAAGCAAAAATCTTGCAAACTGCTATCTTGACTTGGTGCTATGTTACTTATTATGGTTTACTTTCCTGTTTTGTTTTTTTATGTAATCCATAGCGTTTGAAGCTTCTTTTTGTTTGGCAACTTGTTTAAAAATCAATAATGTTTGAAAGCTTTTTTAAATTCCACTTTTCGCCAACTTTTTAAAAAACTAGCAATTTTACAGTTTAACAGCACTTTGACTAAAAGTTTTATTTTTTAATTGTTTTTGAAACAAACACCTTAATATCTTTAATTTTGCGTTCAGAAATTATTTCTTTTGGTTTCAAACCAGTGCTTTATTCACGTTGTGCCTTTCGGTAGCAAAAGTTAGATTCATGACCAGCCACTTTTAGATGACACTTTTAACGGAGGTTTCCGTGATGTTGGATACAAGATACGTTTTATTGGATGCCATCGGCAGACGTTGGTTCAGTGTGTGATTGAAACTGTCAGATATTCAAATGCGTTTTTGTCTATTAATAATGTTTCTCAAAACCTTGGTCTGTTTTTATTATTTTCCGTACTCTTTTCTTATGTGCATGTTTCCATTTTTTCGTGTTTTATTTCATTGTGTTTAAACTTTCAATTAGTGCAATCGTCAACCTTTATTTGCAACTCTGACATTTTAAACTCTTTCGATACGAATTATAATCAGTTTGTACATGATTTTTTGCAAATAGAAGGTAAAACATTTCCAGTTTTGAAAGCTGGCATGGCAGGTTTCCATCGTTGAGGTGTGAAATTTTCACTGATAAAAACTAGATTTGAACTTCGAAAAATCTTTGAAAACGTTGTCGATTGTTTGTGGTGTAATTGCACTTCGCTGGTTAGGGGCTGGTTAAAAAAGATAGACGTAGAATACGAAAGAAATTGCAAAATCTTTTGGAAAAAAAACGTGAAGATATACGGCAGTTTTTAAATGTTTTGAAGTTTGGTTTTATTGACTTTATAGGTCTGCAGAAGCATACCAAATGGTGAAGCGTTAAGATTCACGATGATCCGACTGCCTTTTTAAATCTTGCGACACAGCATTATAGACGTAAGGCAGGTTCAATTGGTGAGGATCTTGAGACATTACCAGCCGATTGTCAGACCCATTGCAAAGATAGAACAACAAGATGATGAAAGGAGTAAGTAATCGTTCATGTGCACACTGTAGGAATAATAGATAGCAGGAGAAACTGCAGAAAAATCTTCCAGATCCACATCTGCCTGCCGAAAGCAAACTGGTCAAATGTGAAAGACGAAAACCAAATTTTGAGGTTACAAAATCATCTGGCTGCTGGCCTATGTGTTTTCACTGATTTAACCCTAGAACGACAAAACGGGGTCAGATCCACCCCACGTTACGGGTCTCGCAGCAGCGCTCTCAACGCTTCAATAGCTGCGGGTATTAGTCGGACTACCGCGCTGGTGCAATCAAGTTCGTACTCCTGTGCTGTACTTTTCCGCTGTGAGGAAAAGTTCGTGCTTTCGGGTTGAAACAACCCCGTTTTGTGGTGGATGTGTGTGGCTTTCTGGCATTTACCAGGTAATATTTTCCTCACTTTGCAAGCTTACTGCATGCGTCCAGCGCATGTTTTCAATCAGACGGGAAGGTTTGAAAGTGACGCATTGCCAGCAGGTCATTTTCGCAGATTTCCTGCTGCACAACTCTTTATTTGGATAAGGCTTCTGATTAGCAGCAGCGGCTGAAAATGCTTTGACGATGGCGCACAGCAGAAACAGNCAACGTGTGCCACATGCGAAGCAAGAACGAACAACTGACTCACAAAAACGTAGTATTCACGCTGCAAGACCAAACTTCAAACAATCTGCAAATACGAGATCGCTGCGCTNCTGTGAGTGTACAAGGGAGGCTGACAGAAAGCCTGTGCCGCTGCAACAAGTGTGGCAAGCCGAAGTGCATTTGTCACCTGTACTCCATCTGCAGTGACTGCTTGTGACATATGTCATGTTGCGGGGGCAAAACGTGTTTGTGTTGTGATGCTGGTGCACAACTTAGTGTGTGTGCACAAATAAACGATCAACAGCTTTGGAAAAATTTGGAGAAATAAATGAATAATAAGTAAACAGACCACACCAAATTTTACCACACCGAATTCCTTCAATTCGATCCACTCTTCTGTGTACATAGGCATGCGTTTTCATCTGTAAATTTACTTCACCGTGTTCTGTGCTTGCTTGTTTTACTAACTGTGTTTATTTGATCTCCAACTGTTGTTTTTGTCTTGCTTCTGAATATCAGCTGAGTCATATGAAACAATACACATGCATCCATTCAAATAAAAATTTGGCCATTTTTTGCATGGCTCCCATATAGTTTCCAATGGCCATAAAGGGCTGCAATTCACTCAGGGCTTGCTTCAGACACCTCGGTACCAGCATGTAATAGGAGAAGTTCCTCAAGTCCAGCATAGTTTTTAAAAAAATATTAAGTTTAATCATTTATATAATTTTCGTTATTTTTTTGTATTTTCCTTTTAATAAATAACGGCATAAAATTAAAGTACAAAGTAACTTTCTTAGTGCGCAAAGAACTTAATCAGAGTTACATTTTCAGTGTACTTTTTGTCATCAACCTAAATTGATAGAAAGTATTATTTTTTAAATTTTCAAAATGGGGTTTTCACTGCCCCCATTTGGGTTCCCGGGGACAAAAAATCAGTTACACAGGTAGAAGTAGACAAACAATTATTTTCTACATATCTACAAGATTTAACCCTGAGCCGGTGTGGTGCTGAACTTGGAGTTAAGCAGACGTAAAGTTTCAATGCTGCGTCGGTTCGCGGGAGTGGCGTGCAGTAACGCAAATGATAAAATGAAAGCTACTTTGGTACATATCCATCACCTATCTATGGATACGAAACATACGCATGGACGCCGGAGAGCGAGGCGTTACCCACCTGCCTTTTCAAAAGAGGGGCAATGGGGGCGGAGGTGAAATTTCATAACAGTAATATAGGTAATGTCATGGTTTATCAACATTCAATTGACACAAATTTATTGCTGCTTTTCGTGCAACCAGAAAATCTAGAATGTTTTTTTTATAATTTCTTTCATTATTGCTGAGGTCAGTATTGTTGCTGAACAGAAAAAATATTATTTGGCGATGATTTTTTATGAATTTTATAAGTTTCCACTGCTTCCAACTCTTTTACAGCCCCGTTCCCTACCGCTGTTCCGGCGCACCTCAATATACAACTATAGAACAAATTTGAATCAAAGAAGTAATAAGTGATCTGTCACCCAGTATCGTGAGACGTACGGGAAAGCGTTTTAGTGGAGGGGCGAAAAATATTTGCCCTGAAAATAAAAATTTGCCCTGAAAAACACTTTGCCTTGAAACAAATTTTTCCAGATCAAAATCATTATAAACAGCCACGACTTTGGTCCAGATTACACACTACACTAGCCCAAATTACACGGATCACTCCCAAGCGAACATAAACTGAATACACGGTGTTGAAAATTTTTTCACCGTTCAGGATTTTTGCGCAACTTACTCTTGCCCAGAAAAACAGTGTTTGTCCTGAAAATTTTCACTGTATTGAATATACCTTTGACATTCAGGATTTTTTAACAACTTGCACTTGCCCTGAAAAACAGAGCGCGGCCTGAATTCACTGTATTGTATGTATATTTTTATCACTACAGATTTTTGTGGAACTTGCGCTTGCCCTGAAAAACAGAGTTTACCTTGAAAATTTTCACTGTATTGAATATACTTTTGACATTCAGGATTTTTTAGTACCTTGCGCTTGCCCTGAAAACCAGTGTGCTCTGAATTCACTGTATTGAATATATATTTTATATCACTGAGGATTTTTGAGCAACTTACGCTAGCCCTGAAAACAGAGATTTCCCTGAAAATTTTCACTGTATTGAATACACTTTTTACATTCAGGATTTTTGAGCAACTTGCGCTTGCCTTGAAAAGCAGTGTGCCCTGAAATTTTTCACTGTACTGAAATATTTTTTATCATTGAGGATCTTTTAGCAACTTGCTCTCGCCATGAAAAACAGAGTGTGCCCTAAAATTTTTCACTCTATTGAAATATTTTTTATCATTGAGGATTTTTGAGCAACAATTGCGCTTACCCAGAAAATAGAGTTTTCCCTGAAAATTCTCAAGACGGGGGTCGGCCCTCCCTAGCCCCCCACCTCGTACACCTATGCCCAGTATGAAAGCTCTGCGTCACCAAAACAATTCTTAAACTTTTTTTCGCTTAGAGTGTCACTCCAACAGAAAGGAAAGAGTGAAAGGGCAGGTGTGTCAGAAACCGGACGAAATACGTGAGTGGAATTGAAAAAACGTTAAACTAAACTAAGTTTATGCTGAGTTTCCGTATTTTCTCTGGTGTGCTATGGATGTTTAGAAGTGACAGGGAGCAGACGTTTATTCCTTCGCCACACCTCAAGTTCCATAGCTGAAGCTGCAGCAGAACGGAACGCGGATAAGGTAAACATCCAGTAGGTTAAGGTAAACATGCTAATTAAAAAGTTTGTCACGAATCGCAAAAATGATTTAAAAAAAACACGAAATAACCACATTTTTTTACAAGAAAGCATACATCAAACTCGTTTTTTATTGAAAAGAACAAATTACAAATAGTTACCTGAAAAGAAAATAAGATTGAAGGTGAAGTGGATTTCTTCACATTCAAACTCTCTAGAAAACCTGCAGTTCTATGCAATGGCTTTACATTACATGAAGCTACTTTCATCTAAAAATGGATTTCCAATTGATCACCCCTTAGACATTGCGGGCAATCGTNATTCCAAGCCTCTCCAATTGTCTGGTTATCGAATTGTCAGGTTATAGACTGCAAAGACTGGGTTTTCAGTATCCACTGATACATCAGATTTTCTCCAAAGCCTAAGTAAATATTTTCAAACAAAGTTGCAATGCCATTGGAAGAAGAAGGTCCGCGTGCAACTGATCGTGGCAAGCATTGTCAAAATTTGCGACCAAGTGGCACCGTCAAAATATGCGACATTGTCAAAATTTGCGACCAAGTGACCAAATGACTCCTGTTTGGAACTGATTTGTTAATTATTTTTCATGTAATTTTAAACGATAAACTAATTAATGGAAAATTCACTTCTTCGCTGAATGTTTGCGCAGAATTTTAAGTGCGTGCGGATCAGTGGCGAAACCAGCACATTGGGCCAGGGGGGTCAAATCACTGTTGTAGGGGCCCGTGTTAAAACCGTAAAGTATATGACGTCATCGTGCTCATTCAACCTTGGT